>Ga0074193_1000214_pt1 | contig 107023 bp, 54 predicted proteins | sample EPASupsiteHSE605_FD_64523 | JGI IMG/M metagenome (GOLD analysis project Ga0074193, IMG submission 64523) | Bioremediated contaminated groundwater from EPA Superfund site, New Mexico - Sample HSE6-05 | ecosystem: Environmental > Aquatic > Deep subsurface > Groundwater > Contaminated ... | reverse complement strand
TATTCTGGTAAAGATTGAACCCTTGATGAATTCTCAATCTCGAAAAAAATACAATTGAATTTTTTACCAAAAATATCATAAATTACATCATAATATTAAGATTACATCGTAAAATTAGTCTCTATATCTACAATTTTAAATTTCCAAATATCTCCTTTTTTAAAAAACTTTTCATTCTTCATGATGTATCTTCCTCTATATTAATCTTCTCTTAAATGGATAATTTGTGTACAATCATTATTATTCAAGATTTGAGCCTTCTGTCTTGGAAATCTTATGCAATATTGAATTTTTTTGAAAAATTACTCAGTATTTGATCATATTTCAACTTATGACATGTATTTCATAGATATTAGACAAAGATATGGTAGAAATTTTATTTAAATTTTTTCTAAATAATGAAATGTATTTGTTTATTAAGTATTCATTGAGAAATATGTGTTAAGAGTAAAAGTTAAAACCAAAAAATTAGCCCATTCTTGAATGATTAGAGTATATCTTTGATTAGAAAAGCATAGATCTAGTCAGATTATATATCTTTATTAATATTATCAATCATTAAACATATCTGGTAAAGAGCGATTAAACAAAAATGACAATTTTTATAATCAATTCAACATTTGATAGTTCTGGTCCCCACCACTACTTTACTTTATTAATATTAATTAATACTCTGTGATAAAAAGGCCATCAGAGTATTAGTAAAATGAAATTTATTGGAAACACCTGATTTAACAAATGATAATTTCGAAGCAACCAAATATGGGAAATTATTCAGTATTGTTTATATTTTTGGCAAATGGGACAGATGTTTTATTCTTGTGATCCTTTAATATCTGGATGACATTGGATAAATCGCACAACTTAACATTATACATGCGAAAATGGTCATCTTGGTGTTGTTGAAAATCATGTGATAAAAATGCTGATATCAATTCATTAAACAATGATGACGTGGGTTAATTATTCTCCCCTTTCATTTGCGAATAAGAAATCGCTCATTTTAAAAAACATAGTCCAGTTCTATCAGCTCTCCTAAAAATGAGTCTCCCATCTTGTTAGATGTCATCCAAGATTTTTCTTTGTACTATCTATTAATTTTGATTGATCGAATATACTCTCTCCCCATTAAATTGATTTATATATGAAGTTATTAAAAAAATATATAATAACATGTGAAATCCATTAATAATTATCATTTATGTTGTCATCCTCCTCCAGTAGAATATTCCACCAATAGACTAACTGAGTTTTCCAGTTTTTCTGAGTTTCTTTTTCCTCAAAATATTTGAGAAGAAACCATTACAGTTTCAAAAGATTTACATTTTTTTGAATTAATTGTTATTTACAAAGTATTGGTGAATATGACAAGTTGTATTTCTTACAGCGAGATAAGAATAAATCAGCAAACAAAATGGAGTTCATCTTATTTATTATGCTTTAGCATCCATAGGTCATTATTTTACTCAATATCTGTGACAGGAAGTGGAGGTGCATTATTTAGTACCAAATCAGGAGTTTCATTACAAATAACAAATTCAGCTTTTAGTAGTTGCTGTTCAAGTGGAAAAGGAGGCGGAATTTTTATGGAAAATAGTGATGATATTTCAATAAGCACGTCATGTTCGTTTAGATGTTTAGCAACGGATCGAGGGCAGTTTTTTTCTATAGAAGCAAGAAATTCAGCAACATTTTATATCGGAACATCATCTATTACCAAGAGTTCTCCGAATTATGATGGTGATCTTCACACAATGAGAGTTTTTGGAGGGACACAATATTGTGATTATGTTAATTCGACAAATAATTATATCAAAGAATATGGTACTGGCATTTGTTTCATGGGATCAGTGGGAAATACCATTAGCTATATAACATTATATAATAACAAAGGAGACCTTACTCTAGAATTATCAAATACTGGAACTGCGGTTGCTCAATATTGCAATTTGGTTTCCAATTCTAATAATGGTAACTATCGGAATTATTTAGTCTCAGGATTGAAAATGAATTTGGATTTTAATTACTGTTGTTTTTATCAAAATTCATTCCCAAAACTGTTTGGAGCCGCATCAATTACCAGAAGTGCCACTTTATCGAATTGTAGATATGATGATACAAATGGGATTACAACATTTTCAACTTATAGTTGTATTTATTCATCTACTCTAACAAAATTCAGTATTAATCATGAACCAATCGAATATTGTTTGCAATATTGGACAACTACACCAAAGATGACTCCCAAAATAACAGCCACACCCAAAAGGACTGCAACATTTAAGCCAACTCAATCTACAGAACCTTCTCTTGTATTTTCTAGACCAACATCACCAATTCTTCTACTTATTCCTTTTTTCTTTTTTTTGATTTAGCTCAAAGGACTTAAATCCTGATGATTGTGGATTTTTTCATATTCAAGTCGTGCCTCGTTCTGTTTTCTGAATTCATTTTCTACAATTTCTTTGTAATGAATAGAATACTCATAGTTTGTTACTACTTTCATATGATTTGTATTTTGGGCAAACTCATCACTTTCATAAATAAAACCAAACGAGGTTTGAATTATCTCAAAAGGGATAGTTGTTTGAGTTCGAAAACACACTGTATGGTTATTTGATGGTGTTTTATATGCATGGGTTTTATACAAGAATGATAAACAATTTGTTGGTTCATGAATTTTAATTTTTTCTTTGCAAACTTTCCCTCTTTCACAAATAATCATTGTTTTCCCATTGAATTTAAGATCAATAGAGTTAGGGTAGGCCATGTCTTGGATAGACATTGTATTAGTAGTCTCATTGTCTTTAAAAATTTTGGAATAGTAGCAACACCCTAGCGATATAGACTCATCGGGATTCAATTTATGCCCAATTTTTTGGAGTTTGAATAGTTTTTGGACATATTCTTGAATTATTACAGACCTTGAAGCACCTCCAAATAGTTCGATTATTTCAATTTGTTTTGCCTTTTTACAGTTTGAAATCAATACACGTAATTCATCACATAATGGTTTTGCTAAAACATTCATTTCGTCCCTTGTGAATGTCACAATGTATTCATTATCATCTACTTCAATAGTCTGAGTTGTTGATTGGAGTAAGGTTAATGTATGTTTGAACTTTTCAGCATAAGGAAGTATTCTTCTTTTCAAATCGATCCCTTTATCCTTTATTTTCATTTTGGATATAATTGCTTCTGCAATTCTCGAAGTTAAAAAAGAGCCCCCATTACCATATTTCGAATCATAAGACAATCTTTTCATATCTATCTTCCCATTTGTCGAAGAGAATTGAACCAAATAACATTTCATTGACGTAGCTCCAACATCAATAAACATCACATTTTTGGTTTCTCCATTTAGAATCTCGAGCTTTTCGCTTATATATAAAGCAATTACACTATCAATATCATCAATAACTCGTACTGAAACATGACCCAAAGATGAAAAACAGCTTAAAAGTTCATTTCTCTGAGGAATTGTGAAATCTGCAGGTACAGATATAGTGATTTCTTTTTGTACAGGGGAAGGACTCACTTGATGGATATATTGTGATATAAAAGATCTGAGAAGATTCCTTCTGATTTCTGGATTAAAATGTTTTACCAACAACTGAGAAGCCAAATCTTCATTTTTTTCATTGTTATTTCCAAGAAATAATGAAAAATAACCAGTTCCTGTATCCGATCTCTTCAAAGTGTTTTCAAAAGCGCTTTCACCAATTTCAATTCTTAAATTCTCTAAGTTCCTTTCATTTATATCATCAAATCTAAAAGTGTTTCTATTCGTCATATTTTTAATCGAAACAAATCCATGTGTAATTCGTTTCGTTTGGTAGTTGAATAAAACATCGGGATGCTCTGACCCAATGTACCCAGAAGATTTAATATAGAAACTCCCAATATCAATGCCAATATTCATAGATTGGCACAGGAAGGGTAGAATCAAAAAACCCATAATGAATTTGAAACAAAATCCTTTTCAAATTGGCCGTCCAAATAATATTTATTAATAAACATCAACAATTAGCTTTGTATGCATAAAATTTCTTGCAGTTGCTCAGAGGTAACATTTGGAAAGGCACATGCATACTGTGTGTTAAATCTGACCAAATAATTGCAAAAATTGGGTTCACTGATTGAAGTAACAGCTCCCTCATCATTAATTGATAAATCACATATATATTGAACGGTTGTTTCTCTTGGCTTTTTTGTAACCACACACATATCTCCATTTCCCCATGTGGATGACACTCCCTCATTAAATACAGACATGTTATTTGAAGAATCTCTTCCAAGCACAAACAAATCAATTTTTGTGACTAAATCCTCTGCAAACCTAAACTGTGATAATGACGAAAAAGGGCAGAACTGAAAATGCCAATACCCAGTATGTGTGAACTCAAAGCACTTGTCTCTAAGATGCATTTTGATATAACTCTCAGGATCATCCTGATTCATGTTCTCACTTTTTGACAAATAACAAAAATAATCTTTGTTTCCAATTCTTTTTTCAATCTTTCTCTCATAATTCGTGATATCAAAATCCTTGGGGACCTTATCAATGAATTTTGTTCGGTATTTGGTAGAGAACACACAGAGAAAAACAACCAAAAACATTAATAAACCGATCGACCATCATAAGTGCCACTTTTTAATGTTCTTCCAAGAAGAGAATCCTGAAGAATCTGAAGGGTCTCAGCGAGCAAAAGTTGTTCGAGCGAAGGCTACTCCCAGAGTTATTGGTAAAGTACCAGGAAAGAAGACGAAAACGGGAAAATTTGCGAAAAAGATCAGTTTGGAAAGTTCAGGAATTGTAATTGAAGAGAAGAGCTCTCCTAAATCTATAAGCGAGCCAGAGGTAAATAAATTGAATGAGGAGTCAAGTGCGTTTGATTTTGGAAGTACTGTGAATGAGCAGCCAAGTGCGTTTGATTTTGGAAGCACTGTGAATGAGGAGCCAAGTGCGTTTGATTTTGGAAGCACTGTGAATGAGGAGTCAAGTGCGTTTGATTTTGGAAGCACTGTGAATGAGGAGTCAAGTGCGTTTGATTTTGGAAGCACTGTGAATGAGGAGTCAAGTGCGTTTGATTTTGGAAGCACTGTGAATGAGGAGTCGAAATATAATGAGTTAGAAAGCGGGGATATAACGAACAATATTGAACAAAAAAATAGCTTATTCGAAAAAATGAGTGAGTTAGAACAAGAAATTAAGTATGGATATGAGTCACACCAAAGTGTACTTGATACTATTGCCGAATTCGAGCAAAGACAACAGGAGTCTCTAGCTTCTGAAAAATATGATGAAGCAGATCAACAAAATGAAGCCATATCATCTCTTAAGAATAACTTAAAAGGTATTGAAAATGATATCTTTGCAGTACTAGTTTCTGCATTTTCTTTAACATCGGAAGCTGAGAATGATCTACAAAAGGAAGTGACAGATTCCAAAATTATTTTTTCAAATCTATCAGAGAAGAAAACAGAACTTGAGATAAATAAAGAACATCTCATAAGTTGTCAGAAGAACGAGGAAGAGCAAAGGAGTGTTGAGGACGAGAAAAAGCAATCAAAGCTCTCCGAACTTAACGAAGCTTTGATATCGGAGACAGAAGAACTTAATAAGGCAAAAAGCGAATACGAAACATATATCATGTCAGTATCAGAACCATATGACAAATCGATCAATGAACTATCAGAATCCAAGAAAGAAATATCATCTCAAATTCAAAAGTTATTAGAGGAAGTCGCTAGGCTTAAAGAAAAAGAAGATAAATTATCAAACGACATTACAATACTTGAACATGATAAGAAAGAAGCAATAAAATCTTTTGAAAATGAAAAAGACCATGTTTCATTGTTAGAGAGTAATCTCAAGAATCATCAAAGTATTATTGAGAAGCAGCTTGCTGAATTTAATAAGAGATTTAGCATGTTAGAGCATTCAATTCTTCAACGATCATCTCAGATAAATGAGTTCGAAAATCAAATCAATGAGATTTCCGAGCAAATCGATAATGTTGAACAAACTGTTTCTTCTTCCGAAATTACTCACGAGATATTGCAAGAAATTACCAGGTCTTTTTCTGAATTCCATTCTCACCGAGGAAAAATTTATGATGATATATCTAATATCACAAGTTCAATAGATTGTATTCAATCGAACAATATGAAAATATCAAATGATATTTTAGTTTTACAAACACAGTCTAATGAAATGGAAGCAATTATTATTGAAGCAAAGAATAAGCTTCCACAACTTGAAGCATTAAAGAAATCCGCCGTTTCAGCTCGAAATTTCAAGAGTGCCAAACAGCTTACAGATCAAATGAAAGATTTGAAAGATATTAGCGATGCAAAGGAGGAGCAGCTCCATCAATTGAAGGCCAAAATTGATCAACTTCAACATGAAAAGGATACAAATAATGGGAATGCTGATGAGCTCAAGAACAAATCACAAGATTTATTGAATTCAATTTATGAAATCGATCGCGACTTTCTAGAAACAATGAAAGTTAAGGTAGATGAGCTTTGCTCCATCTCACCATTCATGTCCAAAAATATTTCTCCATTATTATCTATCATCCAAGTTTTCTTAGAACATATACCACAAGTCAAAATTTATACTCGAGAAGAATTGGAACAAGAAATCGGAGAATTAAATACACAAATCAACGAGGCCGTTGAAAAAGAAGAGTTTGATCTCGCAGAAAAACTTGATAAGGATGTGAAAAAATTAGAGTTTAAACTATCATCATTGAAACAATGAATAAAAGAATTATAACAGTTTATTCATTCTTTATCCCCTTTTCATTAAGATACCTAATGCATCTCCTCACTATATTATTAACATTATTATACTCAGTTATCTTTTTGATGTCTTGTACAAGATCGTTTCTGTTTATGAATGAGGCCAAAATAAAAGCAGTTTCATATTCTTCAAACCATTTAAAAAGATGAAATGATCTTTCAGGATCATCGACACTACATGATATTGTTCTAAGAAGTTGTTTCTTCTCTTTATTATCACTATGTAAGGAGTGCAAAATTGGAGCAATAGACTCAAGAACACAATCCAGTTGCTCAATATCCAAATACTTAATGAGTTTTAAAAGAAGATCAGATATTGATGGTATATCGGAAAGATTCATTCTCGACACTATTGTAAACACGATCGAAGTGATTTCAACATCAAATATTGACGATAAATCAATACCTTCTTTAATAAAACCACTTGAAATAGCTTGCAATACTAATTCATTCTTTGTTTGAGTCGAATCTAATATAAATATTTTATTTTTCTCTAGCTCATTTTGAATCTGATGCAGCCGGATCATTTTTAAAGTATCATCAATCGATTGCTCTTTAATAATACAAGAAGGAATAAGCATTGAATAGGAGTATGTTTTGGACAATTTAATTGCAGATAACAATAACAGTAAAACTTGTTGCGAATAAAACATAGACTCATACAACCCAGAAAATTTTTTGGAAAACAGAGTGTATGAATGAGTATCAATTATTGCCCATTTAAAAACCTCAATTAACGAGTATATAATTTGATGATCATAACAAAACTCAATAATAGTGAATATTTCATTAATTCTCGACTGGAGAAAAAGAGCATCAAGAAGATTTGGAATTTTCGAATATCCAATTGAAATCTCAAAATTCGGAATAATAGAACCTTTCCCTGGTATTAAACAATTTTCACTAAGAGTTTTAATCATTGGATTATTCTTGTATATTCGGATTGATCCATTTATAACTGAGATAAGAAAATATGGCTGAATATTGGTATTTTTATATATACCATTCTCAATACTATCATCACCCTCGGATGGGAATACTTGTTGGGTTCGAAATACAGTTTTCATATGTTTGGTATATTCAAAGTCAACTATTCTATAAATAGGACTACAGTGCTTATCATATATGGACATTTCATGCATGTCATTAAACCCAGACTTCAAAATATTATCTGACATATCTGGAAAATCGAATTTTCTACACATTTGGTTAAACTCAAATAGATCAGATCCAGAGTATGATATTGCATATCTTACGAATCCATTTCGGCAAGCAAGATTAAATGCACACCACAAATTGTATGCTTCGTTATTTTCAACTAAATATCGTTTGAGATAATTCAGACTCTTCAATAGGGTCTGCTCATCTTTAATTGTGTTTACAAGACATGTATTGATGAAAAACACAATAATTGCTTCTTGATTCTTTCTTTCAGATATCAAGGATAAATATTGTATGCTTGTTGGCAATAGAGACATAATTTTCTTGGAACAATCAACTGATGGATAGTGTTTGTGTATTATATGTGCCAGTTTTAATCCATATTTTGCCGCAATTTGATATAGAAGTTCACCAGGATCAAAGTTCTTTATTATTTTCAACATCAACAATTGTTTATCACTTGACAAATACAAAAGTTGCTTATAAAACAGAACAGAATTCTCCAAAGCTTTATCTGGTTTGAAAAACAACGAATAAATGTTAAAAAAATGTAGAACCGACTCAGTGAAACCAAGATTAGTTGGTAAAATACCAAGCATGATTGCAAGTAATCTTGGATGAGATCGAATTATCGATATATCATTAACATATGCATTATTGGGAAATTTTTTAAGAATTGTTTTTGCTACATCATTCAAATCAGATGACACAAAGGGTGTTTGAGAATAAAGACAAGAAAATGTTTCAAAAAGCGCTGTTTTCTTTATGCGATCAATTTTGATGCATATTTCTTGAACAGATGACCACGATTCGGACAAATCAAAGAAATACAAAAGATCCTCAAAAACATCACATTCATTTTCAGTAAAATTACTTTTTTTCAAATATTCTTCAATAATAATAGGAAGAATACCAGTATAATTATCTAATATAGTTTGATCATTTGATTTAATTTTAAATAATGATTTTTCATTCATGAATTGTGTTATGTAATCTTTTTCACTTTTATTTACATAAGAATTTAAAAAGCCATCACTACCTTTGTAATAACTAGAATATTTTGATATGATTCTTGATTGCTTGAAAAAGCGAGTCTTTCCTTGCTCAGCAACAAAAAAAGACATCGGAAATAATGTTTCAATCCTATTTTTTGTCTTTTGAGACATTACAATAGTATGATAGTTAGCAAAAAGATACTTTGGAATATCTATTCCAATGTTCCACCCCTTATTAATAAGCATAATAAAATCCATCCCTGAATTCAATAAAGCCTTCATCATACTAGCCTCATCGATACACATCACTTCTATAGCAGTAATTTTTGTTGGGAAAAAGCTTTTAAGAAAAGAAATATACTTCTCAATTTGGAGACAGAATCCTTGAAATGAATGGTCTTGTGTTCCATCGCGAATTATTTCATTTATACTTTCAATAAAAACTTCTTTGGGCAAATCAAGAGATGGGAAATCTAAAGGGATTGATTGGAGTATTCTTGATCTCTTCAGTAACAAGCTTTGAAGATTACTTTCTGTTAAAGAATAAGACCCAATTTGAAAAGTTACATAGGTAGAGAAATAATAATCAAATAAAGATATGGTTATTTTTTCTTTTAGAATACCCGGGAAACACATTGACATCTCATTAAAACTACGCTCAAAAGGAATATTTGGTAATAGTTTCATCTTAATAAACATTGAGAGAACAATTGAAGGAACATCACAAGAATTATTTATGCACATATATAAGTCATTAATATCACATTGATTATCTAAAAGAACACGATATATGTATCCAGAAGGCAAAAATGCAAGTTCAAGTTTTGGATTTGGAACAAATTCTGTTATTCTCGAGAACTTGTTGATTGCATCATCTAAGTAAAAAGATAAGATATTTTGATCAGATAGAGATTTTTTGATTGATATTAGTAATTTTGAAGCATCTGTAAATGACATCACATATTCATTTTCTCTATTTTTTAAAAAAATCAAAGCAAAACAATCAAGCAATATAGATTTGGGAATATTCTTGGGAATCGAATGATTTAATATGGAAAAAATTGCAACAAAACTATTAATGAATTCATAATCTTGTTTCCAAACAGAATTCGAAATAAATGCAAACTTGGAATTAATTGAAAACGTTTTCAAAAATGATAAGTAATGTTTTGTTTCAAGGAGATATGGTATAGAAGAATTATCCAAGCTTGTCCAATTCTTCGCTTTAACGTGAGAAAAAAGATCAAGTTGATTTTTGATTGAAACCAAAACTTTATTCTCCGGCAAGGAGATAATTGAATCTTTAATCTCGCTGATAGACATAATGGATAGACGAAGGAGAAACATTACAATTGAAAAAGAAGGAAATATTGAATAAGTAATAGACTGACTGTTATCAATGAAGTGCCTTTTTAGGTTCATAGTAATATGAATAAACGAAACTGTTATATCATCCGGAGCGATCAAGACATTTATAGAATTCGAATTTGCGTGAGAAAGTTGTTTAATTCCAGGAACAGACATCAGACCCATAAAAAATTGGATAAGTTTGTTGTTTTCAGGGAAATGAGAATGAAAAAAATTAGAATAATTACATATCTCAGAATCAGTATTCATTAATCCAAAAAATCGCCCAAGAAGAAAGGGATCAACGCAGTGTGATCCAATGAGCACATTGGAAAATTCAATTATCCTTTCAAAGCTCATTTGTCTTATTGCCTGTTCGAATTCTAATCTAAAATCAATGTACAAACGAATTAGCTTTTGCATATTGATGAAACCAAGCTCAATTAGGGCAAAAGGGCTACAGAATTCGATAATCTTATCCGAAAAATCCATAGGATTCATAGGAATTGATATATCTCCAAAATATCTCCTCTTAAAACAACTTACAGCCCACTTAAGCAGAAGTATTGGTAAATCTTCAATGGGGTCATTCGCTTCAAAAACGTCAACAACTCCAATTTCATATAAAACCTGATCTTTAGGATATAAATATATGGAAAGATTGGTGAGTTCAAAATCATTAAGCAAAATACTTTTAAAAAACATTAATGAACATCCAAAATTTGCTTTAAAACCAAGGAATCAAATATATATATGATATATCCTTTAACACATATTGTATTTATAATGAAAGAAAACAACGAACAGACATCTGTTTCATTGATACAGTATACTCAAAGGTTTTTAGAAATGCTTCTCAGATCGAAGTCCAAAGAAATAGATCTTTATGATGTAGAGAAAACCCTTGGTATTGCACGAAGGAGGATTTATGATGTGATTAATGTTTTATCTGGGATAAATCTTGTTGAAAAATGCGGAAAATCTAGGGTGAAATGGATAGGATCAAGCCAGTGTCAAGAAGATCTTAGCTCTAGAATGAACAATGAATTGAACGAATTGGAAGAATTTTCTCGATATATCAATGAAGAAATGTATAGAATATGGACTAATAATCAAAAAAGAGATAATTTATGGATATCTAAGCTTGATATTCGGAATTCATGTGATACAACCAAGGATTCATATGTGATCACTGGTGATGAGTCTGTTAAAGTAGAAATCGTCAGTTATGAAACAAAAGAATTATCATACGAGTTTAAATCTAATAGTGGTAATATGAGTATAATGAAATTCATTTGAAATTAGTATTCATGAGATATCTCTAATCCTTTCTGGATTTCAAACATATTGGGGGGGAAACCTTTGTCTGTAATAGGTTTCAGTATAACATCATTAATACTTTTGAGTACAGCCTCAACCTCACTTGTACATACGATTTTCCCAGATAGAAAAGCATTTCCACTATTCTGAACAGTTTCATATCCCCTACCAAGTACTTCTACTGTTGGCAACTCCATCTGAATTGGGATAATATTGATTTCACCAACATGAATAAATGCTGATATTGTAACTGTTTGCTGTGATATTGTTTGGGTAAACACGTCTACCACATGAATAGCAAATTGTGCTAACTCACCAGTTGAGAATTTCAGATCATCATCATTTTGCACAAGGCCAGATATGTAAACCCATTGGGGGGGCTTATGAACAAGTTTTGTGACATATGTAAATGTCGAATTAATATCTGAGGCAGTTCGAATGAAAAGACTGCATGCAATAAGCAAATCATCATCCATATCTTCATCAACTGATGTAGATCTCAAGCTAAACATTAAAACTGGTTTCTTACCGAATTTCACATCAGAAAGAGAATCAGCGGTTGACATAACTGACAATAAAGATCTTGGTATAGCAGAATCTATTAATTTGGAGGAAATATCACTTTCATATTTCAACTTCTCTTCAATTGACTTCCGACCAGACAAATCTGTTAAAAATACAATATATTGGGTAGCTTTCATATGCTGCTTATCATCAGTTTCAAGACCCTCTTGATCACAAAGACCAACTAATCTTATCATAATTGGACATGATGATCTCCCAGATAACTCCAAGTCAGTTACAATTTCAACAAAATTTTGTGCGGCAACGCCTCTTTGAAGTTGCTGAACAGTATCGAGAAGAGAATTGAATGGATGATTATCATCTTGTTTGAAGGGTATAACTGGAGAGAAAATATCAACCAAAGGAAGACCAATTGTGGCTTCTCTTGATGTGGATAAAAGCCCATAAAATGCATTGTTCGCAAAGAGAAGAGAGAAATCTCCTTCAAACACAGCAAATGGACTTTGCATGATATTGAGAAAAGATGAACCACTTTTGGATCCTATTTGTTGTTCAGAGAGTTTGTGACGGCCATAATCGCATTCTCCTTGTAAGTATTGCATCAATTTTGGCAAATCAGCTAAGTCAATCGGATCGATAAATTTTAGAGGTAACTTAACAGAACTTATTGTGCTATCCAATTCAGCTAGCATTGGAACAGCACCAACAAAAAATACAATAATCAAAAAACACAATCCTAAAACCAAAATTAGCAAAATGGTATTTTGAGAAAATGTGATTTCTTCACGTATATATTGATCAGAATATTCGTGAAGTTCAATCATAAGAGGAAATATTTGTTTGTTAAACATTGTTCTTAGATCATTTCCAAGACCAATATCTGAACTCCCATTTACAATAGATGTAACATTAGAGGCAGAGTTCACAAATGAATCGAAAAGGACTAAAAGAGATTTACACGAGTCATTTGTTGAATCTTCGCATCTATCTTTGAAATGAATTCTTTGAAACTCGATACTATTGTACAATGAGGCTGATATTGCATGTTCTCCTTTCCCAAATAAAAGGGAATTATGAAGGTTTGAAAGTTTATCCAAAGCCGAGTGCAAAAAATCAATACCATAATCACGCCCAGATGTTGTTAGACCATGCATTAACAAAGAAATATATGATGTCCTTTCGCTAATATATTCTAGCGTATAAAAACATGAAAGTATATTCTCTGATTGGGAAACAAAAAATATATATAGAATGGATGATAAGAGCGCTATAACACCTGTTAACACAAAAAAAACTGTTGAAGCTTTTGTGATGAAATATGGAGGAAGTACAGATTGTGCTGTTGAGTTGTCATTTACAAGGATCTTGAAGTTATCTGCAATACTCACTGGGTTTTTTTCATGATCTCCTTGATCGTCTTGATCACCACCTGTTCGAGTATGATGTGCAAATGATGAAGTCATTAAAGTTGACAAGTTCTTTTTTTCATTACCCTTGGAATTTGAGTTTATATCAATAAACTTGGCAATGGTTGATCGAGGAATAGAAAAATAAAGTGAATATAAATACTGAACCTCATCTGTTAGATTAGAGATAATTACATATATTAAGGGAAGGAGAATCAGTAATAAGATGCCCCAAATAAAAGATAATACATATGGCATGAGGGTTATTAGAAAACTTATGTTAGAGTCAATTGTTTCAAGAGTATCACTAATTGTATAATCAATCATTTGATTTGCATTAATAATGTTTTTTGTAACCAAAAAATACATTGAATCATTTGCAGGAATATATGTTAAAGAATGAGAAAAGTATAGAAACATATCAAGCATATCAATAAGTGTTGAATTCCTTGTCTCTGTATAATTACCAAGATTAAAGATAATTTCTCTGGAATAATTTGGGGCTTTTCTAAGAATTTCGGAATGGATAGAGTTGAGATATATATTATATGCAATAGTAACATTACGAGTGATCTGATAAAGAGTTTCCCTGGATGATATATCACCATTAATAACATCATCAAATATATTTGGGCAATGAGATAGCAGTTGATCAATAAGGCCAGCATCATATATAAAAGCTCTATTTGTTTCATAATCATTGAAAACAATATAGCTATAAGTAGATATAAATATAAAAAGAGCCAGAATAGAAAAAACAGAGCCTGTTAAAGATGTGCGTAATTTGAAAATAGAAGAAATGGGCCTTCTTTCCGTGGCTTCTTCCACTGATTGATGCAATAAAGCACCATTAATTTCTTGATCAAGCCCTATTACATTGTTTTCTACTAAAGCAGGGTGGGTTTTTTGAATTGCATCAGCTTTCTTGTGTTCACATCCAACCCCCATTAAAAACTTAATATACTCCTTCAATACTGGTTTTGAAAAAGGATATCGCAAAACTATTGATTCCCATTTACTCCGTAGTTGTGATATGAGTTTATTTAAGGTAAATGCATGTTTGCTCATTTGAGTTATATCTCCTTTATAGCAAGAAGACCAAACTTTTGTTATAATTTGAGAGCATTTCATTGATTGAAGATTTTGATGAGATATTTCACGAATAATTGCTTGAGTCAACTCATTTGAAGACTCTTGGATACCAGTTATAATCTGAAACAAAACAGTCTCTTCCAAAAGCGTAGGTTTAGTGTTTTCAAGATATTTTTCAATAAGATTTTGAACAAAACTATATTGATCAGGTAAAAGATAAGCTAAGTGTATAAACTCAAATGTTTTCTCTGGGAATAGAGCGATACAATAATTGAGAAATGACAAATCAATATAAGTTTTGTGATTCAAGACGCATCCAACTCGAGCTATACTAACTGCATGTTCGGGTGATTTGACTGGAATACTATCAAAAACAGATGAAACCACTCCATCATCAGTTTTTGTATTGTCAATATCATAAACAGGCGTGTTACAACTATCTAACCAAGAAAGAGCGGTTTTAACAAATTTTTCAACAAAGAATTTATGCATGAACAAAGTACCACCAGGGAGGGATAACCAGACTACCAAAAAAAGTGTTAGGTCAATAGATATTCCTAAAACACCAATAACGACTAAAAACAGTTCAAAAAGTATAATTGCGAGATATATACCACACATATACTCATAAGCAAGATAATGAATATAAAAATATGATTTAACACTGTAAATGTAACAAGGCAAAACAATAAGAATGGAATATATAATAAGTAAATACTGAAGGTCTTGCTTTGACAAAAATCTACTAAACTCAAGGATAGCAAAGTTTACGATAAGGAAAATATCGAATACAACTCCCTGATATGTATTTGGTGCCCAAATTGCTAGAGGATTGCTCATGTTTGGATATGGACCACTTCCCATTGCAAATGAAACAAATCCAACATTAAAAATATGGATAATTGATATCACTAATGATAAAACGCTAATCAAAAAGCTAGCAAAAGTCTTATTCAAGAAGAATTCCTGAATAAAATGCGCATACATACATGACATTGAGCCTCTCATAAGCGGCAGGAGGAAATAACTATAATAGAAATAAACTTTAAGTATACTCGAAATGTCCTTTTTCGCTTGAAGGTGACTTGTAATAAAAAGCATAATTATCAGTTGCCCAACAGTAAAAATACAATAAACACCAAAAATAATAAATTGAATATCTTCAGAAGCAGTAAAAGGAACAAATCTAAGTAAAATCCTAATAATTGATATAAAATTTGCAAAAGCAGGGTAAAAATTCCAAAAATCTGTATTAAAAGGATTAACAACCGAAGAGGCCAATTGAACAAAAGTTATAAAAACTTGAAGCCAAAACAACCAAGGAACATTTGTAATCGATCTATTTAGCAAATGAATAAGAGTGAAGTAAGAATGTTTCACAGGGGATATTATATGTCTCCTACCTATTTCAAAGGTAGCCCCGTCTCCTTTTCTTATCATTCGATGTTCCGAAAATGCATTAAACCTTTCGCCTGGTGATATCATTTGAATTCGTTATTTGTAATTTATCCACTTTTTGAAAAGTTTAGATTTTCGAAATAATTCATTGAAAACATACAAAGGTTTAACTTAATCATCATTCATTTTTTGATTGTTTTTGAGAAGCTGCTGCATGATGAGTTCCACTTCTTTTACAGCTTCAATTTGTTCGTTGTTAGAGTTATCAAGATTAATAGTCTTCATTGTGAGATGGACACTATCTAGGACTTGAATGATTGATTGTTCATTGAGTACATTGCTAGATTTATAGTGAATATCAAATTGCGATATGAGTTGTGGGTTAATCAATTGGATAGACAGTCCAGATATTATACTAGATTTTTCAGTTGATTTACCTCTCATTATAACCCAATTTGTTTTTTTATCATCAATTAGAGGAACAAACATCTCAAAAATGTGACCAAAATCCAAAGATTGTCTCATTTTATCATTGAATACAACTTTAAAGCTAGGATCAACATATTTATCGACAAAACCCCAAGAAAGGCGAGAAACAGAGTCATTTTGAGCAAACATATGATTATCAGATACAAAATCATAGTTATTATCATAAAACCTCCATATGTTTAGCTTCCCTTTTTTCAACAATAAATCACATGACTGCCTAAATGAAAAAAGATTCTTTTCTATCACAGAAAACTCATTGTTCCGCGTTAAAACACATATAAAGTAAAGATTATATTCAGATATCGAGAATCTAAATGTCTCTAATGCCCCATTAATCGATAATTGAATGTTTGAAGCCCATGATTTCATTCTTCCAGTTTTTATAACATCGATATTTTTCCTCAACTCTATTTGACAGTTATCATCTAAAAGATTAAGAAAATAGGAAAATGGAAGTTTTTGATCAAAATCAAATGCTTCCCATATAGTTGGCAAACATGAAATTGAGAAAACCTCATCAGTTACCTGACTCACTCCCCATAGTATTGAAGAAAGATCATCCATTGGTAATGGCATAAATTTATTCCTTTCAATTGTTTGCTTAATTCCATCATTTATAGGGAATAAAAAGCCAATATCTGCATTTGCGATTGCTGCATACCAGAGTATTTTACCAGATTTTGCAATAAGACGAAGAGCCATATTCTCTGAGAATGGAGCCTTGGGCCAGTTTTCTTTCAAATTATTCTTTTTCAAGTAATCTGATTCTTGTTTCGGCATTATAAACCTTCTTTCTTTGCCTCCCATTTGCTGAATATGACGATGAGCAAAAGCATGGAATGTTTCTTTAGTTGGAGGAGTATTTAGAATAATAGATGAACCAAGTTTTCTAAATTTCACTGAGTCTTGGGGATAAACTATTGACATCAGTGGTGTCCCAAGTGGATACCCAAGAGATGTTATCAAAGTGTCATTACCAATAATATGAGGTTCCTCTTTCATGATTATTCTATTCACTGATAATCCCGATATTAGGTTTGAATAATTTTTAAGCCTATTAATTATTCCTTCTTGTTCACGAAAAACATGCGAAACATCTTCCACATAAATCGATAGCAATCCATTATCTCGTATTGATGCTAACACTGAAAGGAATTTCCCATTGTTTTGATTGTAGATTTTATGTTTGATCCCATTTGAAATCATCTCAATCCCTTCTTTAATAACATCCTCATCTAATTGTTTTGGAAAAACATATTCAAAGGATTGTGATGAGATATCATATTCATTATATATATTCAACTGCGTTTCATCAAAAATCGAATTCATTCTTTCAAAACGTAACAAACGATCTCTGATTGATCCAATCTCATACAAAAAGCTTATACAAAGAGCAAAAAAGTAAAGACCCCTGTCCAAAAAATCATTTGACCATTCTTCATTATATGCAAATATAACAATTCTCTTTCCATTATCAGATGAATTAAAGAAGCAAATATGCTTGGTTTGAAGAATATCACCTGAATATTGCAAATTCGAAGGTAATTTTTCGATAAATGTAGACAATTCCATTACTGATGCTGGTGATAAGGCAACTAGTCCATCTTTCTGATATTGGAAAACACAATCATGCTGAGGAGAAATTAATAAACATCTTTCTATATTAAGGGATTTACAGTATTCTTTCGCAATTTCTGAACAAGGGTTAAGAGATTTGGTTTGATCAGATAGTTTCTCAACAATATCTATTTGAAGGTTTTCAAATAAAGAAATAATAAACCCATGAGGTTGAGAGAGAGATAAAACAGAAAATGGTAACTCTAAAACAAAATTTGATAAAGATCCAAGTTCTGAGTGCAATCTTATTGGCCGGTATTCTCGTGATGATAACTGATTAATTGATGTAGATCTGATGGTTATATCTCCTTTTGAAGAAAATTCACACGAAAACTTTGGTATAAAATCAGAATAATCATAATACAGTTCGTTCCATTGAAAGCTAATAAACTCTCCTTTGCTCATTGGTATACTTGTTGAAAACAGTAATGAAGCTGTTGGATAGTCTCTACAAAGTTTTAATATTTTAGAAGAAGGGAATATATCGCTATTTAAAGGCTCATGGGGCTCATCATTCGATCCAATTGAACATATAATCCCTTTTTTGCTTTTTTGATAAGAAAACACCAATGAAAAATCGATTCTATAAGAAAGAAATATAGCGAACACAACCAATAACAAAAAAGAAAACATATATGAGATGGAATGCGTTCGATTGGAACAAAAATCAGCCGAATCAAGGCAATACAGCGAAGAAAACACCCCTTTTCTAATTTTAATATTTTTTAAAAACTCAAAACCAGAGAAATCACATTTTTCTTCTGAGTTGTCCCTTTTTTTGATGTGAATTGAATGTGGAATGCTAGATATTATTGAAGAAATATTCATTTTGTATAAAAAATCATAAATATATCGTGATTGATCAAACTTGGGATCAATAGAAATTCTGGGAGAAGAAGAAAAATCATTTTTTTGAATAATCAGATCGCTAATTCTGTCAAAAATCGAGCAACAGTGTGTCATTGTTTTGGAATACGACTTAAAATCGCTTGAGATCACCAATTTTTGATAAATAGCATTAGAATGAATCAGAAATAAGAACAGAAAAAACATTTGTCAGGCTATTCGTAAAAAATTATCTTTTATACAAATAATATCCGTGAAATGGATTCAAAAGCACTTAGCACTTGTTCTGAACATTCATCAAATGATAGTTCTTGGTATTTCTTCTTGAGAGATTCTCGAAGCGAGTTGTTTTTCAGAATTGCCTTCATTGCATTAGCAGAAAGCAGAGTTGGCTTACATATCAAGCTAATGATAATGTTTGCCATTGACATATCCTTACAGCATGATAAAAGTGCACATGATTCAGGCGAGTTATTTTCCGAGTTCAATAAGAAAAGTAGCGTGTTTTCATTAAACTGAATCCCGTTGCTAGCTAGAAGTGAGATAGATAATGATAAACAATGCAATAGCGGACCCGTCGCAGATGCTATTTTGGAATTAACAAATTGAGGCGAAATCCTTTTATACTCACCTAGACTTATTAAACACCTTAAAGCAGTACAAATCATTGATTCGTCATTCGATGCAAGACATTGTACACATCTGTCAGCAACAGCAATTCTCAATTGAGAACTTGCACCTTTTCTTGAACAAACTTCTAATGCGATCTTAGTATGTATTCCAACTGTTGCATAAACAGCAGCGGCATCAGCGGCGTTATTCTTGCAAGCTATCATAAATAAATTCTCATCGACATCCTCACTTCCTGTTGGAATAATCTCAACAATTCTGAAAGCAATTTCTTGTGGAATTGAATCCGGTGGAAGTGATCTCAGTAATTGGGAAGTTTTCTGTCGATATTGAGTTGAAAGGAACATTGGAGATATTTTTGAGATCAGAGAAGGCTTCACGACAATCATTGATTCAAAAATGTTCCAACATTTCCCTAACAATTCTGTAGGTATGCCGTTTGAAAGAATGGCTTCAATCAATGCAGAGACATCCCCTCCATTATTAAGGGATTCCAAATCACTTTGTATTCTAATATATGCTGCAACTTCTTTACCTCCATTATTAGTTGCATATTCCAAAAATTCTTTCTTATCGCTTCCATCAATTAATATTTGACCAGTCTGAAACAATCTTACTATTTCATCGAAAGATGGTCTTCGATCCGGAATTCTATCCCAACATCTTGTGATAAGGGATTTCAGAGGAAGATTAACAGATTCAGGAATTGATGGCCTCAGATTATATGTGAGCACTTGAGCAACAATTTGTGTTGGATCTAGACCTTTAAAAGGAGCATTTCCAGAAACAATTTCCCAAAGAACAATTCCATATGAATAAACATCAACTTTGTAAGAATAATTTCCAGTTGATATTAGTAATTCAGGTGCCATCCAGTGAGGAGTACCAACATTCTGTGTCATCATATCATTATCTGCCATATGACGGGAAAAACCAAAGTCACATATCTTTGCTCTCCCTTCATTATCAAATAGAACATTTAAAGATTTTAAATCTCTATGCAATATATGACGAGAATGTAGGTATTGCATACCTCTTGCGATATCATAAGCCGCAATAGTTTTCTGTGTGGGATTTAGTTTTTTCCCTTCATGAATTTCGTTGTAAAGAGTTCCGCCCCCCATCCATTCTGTTACAATACAGAATGGATGAGTATCAGTTGCTCCAATAAATTTCAGTAAACATGGATGCGATGTTGTTGCCAAAACTGATATCTCTCTTTGAAAAGCTGTAAGTTTTGGGCCGCTAAGTTTTGGGAACTTAAGTTTCTTAATAGCTACTTCGTTACCATTTCTTGAATCGAATCCATAGAAAACATTAGCAGAAACTCCATCTCCTATAATGCGTACTTCTTTTAAATCTGTATGAAGCATTCTCCATGATTGATAATGAACTGGCATCGGAGAGAAAACTCTTACACCAGGTGATACATCATTTTCTCCATACTCTTTAAGGAAATCATCAATAGATTGGAGCCTTTTCTTAATCAAGTTAAATGCAGGATCGTCTTTGCGAGCAGTTTTAATATATCTATTAAAAGAAGCCTGAATTCCATTCAAATCAATTATATGAAACTGCACCCATAAAGGGGATTCGTCGTCGAAGTACTTTGACCCCCTTTCACATAGTATTGAAGATTTGTTTCTTAAGTTGGTGCATAATAAGCATAGTTCAGAGGGAATACCGGATATCTCATTTTCTGCGGTTGGTTGAGACCAGGAATGTGGTTGGTATTGAACTAAGAGTTGACGTAAATCATTCAACGAGGCACAAAAACACCTATAAGCGTCGAGTTGAGGAATACTTAGATTCATGGAGGAATTTTTTTTCGAAAACTCAATAATGAACTGTCGGGTTTGGCTCACTATTAAATCGAATTTCTTTTTGTGAACAAGTATTTTGGAAGTGAGAGATTCAAGTTCATTCGCTATCTGCTCCAGTTCCGCAACACATTCGTTATGTTGTGGTAAAGGTAAATCCATCCAAGAAAAACATAAAAACCGTTTTTATGGGGTAACAAGATAGGTGAAGACCTGTCCATTCTTGATTGCAATTTGACCTCTTTCCTTAATTTTATATGATCCACCATATATAAGTTCATATACAGATCTGGATATGTGTACGTTCATCGGCACACCTGAGTGTTCCATTTGTTGAGCCATGTTTATTGCAGGTCCAAGAATCTCAAAGGTTGGTTTTGATGTTCCAAGAACTCCTGCAACAATTGGACCACCTGTGTTCACACCGACTCTAATCTTAAGGTTTTCTCCCATGAGCTCGTTTACTTTTAGAATGACATTGATAGCTTCCAGGGAAAACTCAACAGCTTCTTTAGCATGACGAGTGGGTTGGTTTACATCACTAAAAATACCTCCTGCTGCCATGTAACAATCACCAATACACTTAATCTTTGACATGGTTGGGTATGATGGCAAGAGAGCATCGAATTCCCGGAAAATGGTATTAAGGACGCTCATAACTCTACTAGCTGTATTGGACGAACACCATGGTGTGAATTCAACAATATCAATGAAAATCACTGATGCTGTTTGAACAGCAAAAGAAATATTTCTTTCTCCAGCTTGAACTCGAGGCACGAGACTTAATGGCAGAATAGATGCTAACATTTTATCACTCTTGTTTCTCTCTTCTTGAATTAACATATTATAATTAATTGTTTGACTCTCATCACGGAATGTATATATGACAAAGTTTTGGGCATTGATAGATGTGGCATGGAGATACACAGTCTCTTCAGCTGATTTCTTAAAAGATACATGAATACCATCTGGTTTTAATGAGAGACTTGCGAAAGAATTCGAATCTTTACCAAATCTTTCATTTGTAAAGAACTGGGTTGATGTCTTATAAATATAATCTTGCGATTCAATATTAAACAATCTTAAACATGACCTATTAATAGTGACTATATTATTCATTTGATCTACTAACAAAACAGAATCAGGAAGATTCTCAGTTACAGATAAGAAGAACTCAGAATTACGATTTGTCATATCCATACTCTGAGAAGAAAAGTCCCCTGCTAAAATTGCCATAATCTTTTGGCTTTGAGATATTGAAGATGGAGGACAATGAAGGAGAAGAGATAAACAATACATCATATGGGTTTTGGAGTAGTGGGCTTCGATAATAATAAAGATTTCGAAAATTACAGTGAGGGATATTAGAATAATTGACCAAGTAATAGATGATCCAAACCTATTCTCTATCTCAATTTTCAGGTTGCTAATTACTGAATCGAACATTGGGTATAAATATGAGTCATAAATAACAATTGAGCCCAAAAACCAAGATTCTGTCACCAAGTCTCCTCTTGATCTAATGATATCGTACTTATATTGATATGGATGCATAATTCTTAGCATCATTGAATCAAATAGCATAATATCGGTATCAGCATCATAGCACCGGAAAATATCAAAATTGGAGGTTGGCACAGATTTTGGATCAATACATTCTATGTATGTCTTAGATTTAGCAAGGCCACCATGAATTCCAACATATGGAGTTTCACCGTTTTCTCCACCAAATCTTAAGTGGTTATAATACTCACGCATAATGAGGTTTCTCTGATAAACTCTCCTGTTGATATAGAATGGATCCTCATCAATTTGTTTATAGTCCATCAATGGAAGTACTATACTCTTAAGAGCAGTGAATTGACCATACACATATGCACTTGTACCAAGTAAATAGTCAATATGAGGAGCTGATTGTTGAAGGAGCAAGGATTCAGTTCGATAAAGTGTACATAGAATTGTTATACTAGTAATACCGCATATTACAATAAAAACCGCAGCAATAATCTGCATTCCCTGGGTTCCAGCAGCATTCAAATTACTATCAGAAGCCGCGGTAAATATTTTTAGGATATTTTCTTCTTGTTTGTTTACCTCACTATCTGCTTCTGTACTTCTGGAAGCTTCTGTTCCTTCCTTTTTAAGAGTCCTAAGACTTTCAACCACGGATCCTACCACACTTTTTGGCAAAGAAGTTAAGCACTTATAGATTTCAATTTTTTGTTGAGACACTGATGATAAATTAACAGAAACAACAATTAAGTATAATAAAGTTAGGCCAATAATATATCCATAATTAAAGTAGTTATATGTTAGTTGAACATTATCATTTACGGATGTTAAGTATTTTGTAAGAGTAAGTAAAGCCTCACTCATGCCCAAACCAGCTGTATGCACATTATTAATTGGGTTTAAAATACCAGGCGTCATGAGAATCGATTCATTAGGGATTTCATTCACAAATTTTGAAAGGTGAAGAACAGATCCCATTAATATTTCTTGAGCACTTAGAAGAGTATCATAGTATGAAGTAACATTTGTGTGATATGTGTAAGCGATAGATGATGTAAAACAATAATACCTTACAATATCCAATGATGGATTTCCAACTTCAAAAGACCTAAAAAGATTTGCTTGCTGGACAATTAGAGGAGCTACTCTGAGCAAGTATCTTAATTGTTCTTGAGTACTAGTTTGTCCACCTAGAGATTGTGGCAAATATGACCCGTAATCAACAAGTTCAAACAACATTTCATTAGTTCCGAGTATTGGAAGTTCTTCCATAATCCACCTAATTCCGAGAGCAGACATTTGAAAATTCAAACATCGCATATATGATAATGCATGCATAAATTCAAGAGGCTTAGCAAGTTGGTTCAAAAAGGATTCAGTTCCTAATAAGAGATAAATTGATGGACCGAGAACTACAAAGAATAATAGAAGCAAAGATATGGTATTAGAATTCCTAATTGATGGAATAGTAACCGAGTTTATCCGAGTTCGAATATAGCTAGACATATCCATTGTGGTAGGAATAGTTTCATCATCCAAATCCACTTCGGTCGAAGCACCAACATCAAATTCACCCATCGATACAATACTTAAATGAGAATTTACAACCTGAGGAAGAAGAGGAAAAGATAAAAGGCCCAAATCATGAGTATTATCAGATGAAATTAAAATACCTCTTTTTAGAAGCCTTATTTTTTCCATCCATTCAGCAAAACCAACTTGATCAGCTTTCACTTCTCTTAAAAAGAACGCATATGGTCTGGCTACAAATCGGTTATTTGGAAACATAGTTAGGATATGATTGAATTCCATTTGCGCCTTTTCAACAGATTTGTATGCCCTAATAATTGAGTTTTCCATTTCAGATATATTTCCTTGAACAACTAAATCCCAAATATTCCTCATTTTGTGTTTTGTTGACATTGATAATTTGCTCAGATCGCTGATTTTCTTCTTCAAATAGGGAGACAAATTAGATTCTCTTTGTCTCAATATGGTTCGGATCTGCAGAACAGAAAGTTTGGCTACTGAACCTTTGATTTTGTTAGAAATTATTGTTTTTTGAATCCATTCAAGTGTTCTTGATTCTTCAGGATAAATCGCAATAAACTTTGCAAAAACGGAAAGAATATCAACTGAGTTTTCCCATGTTTCATTACCATATTGAAATATCTTCCAAGATATGCATATTGGATGAGATATCGAGAATCCAGCAAGGCACATATTTAATAAATGGTGGACATTTTTACATCTAGATATTTCTTCTTTGTTGTTTTCAATAGCATCCAATGTAGCAAAGTGTCCATGCCTCATGTGATTGAGATACCCTGATGAAATTAGATATGATAAAAAGAAAATACAAAACAAAATGAACAAATAAGCCTCATTTGCTTTTGTTCCAGTCAACAGAAAATAAAGATTAATCCCACAATTAACAATGGAACCGAGTATTGATGACATTAAGAGTAATAAATGGTTGAAATGTACAAACGTGGCACCATGAAAGAGATTACGTAAAGCATATATGTACATCAATATAGAAGCAATTAATAAGCCAACTTGTGTATTCATGGAGAAAGTTTTACCAAATGCCAAAACAGATGTTATGCAAATTGTAGTTACAGAAAGCCTGATTACAGGACCACTTTGTACACTAAGCAAAGAATCTGGCCTGAATTGCAATGAAATTGTTGTAACATTAGCCATAAGCCACAAATATATCAAAAAGGCAGATAGAGCCAAGGAGGATGCAAGAATTATCAGAAATGGGCTAGAGTGTGTTCTATTAGATATATAGCTTCCAATCTCTTCAAAAGCAACTTGGGCAGCAATAGGATGAGATATATAACCCAATGTTGAAATATATAAGCTAATTAATACAGAAATCATTCGAGGAAGTTTTGCATTTGCCGAATAATATGTTGAGGCAAAATATAAGGAAAAAAAGAACAAATATGCCAATCCCGAATATGAGAAAAGAACAAATAATGCTACAGATGGACGTGTACCCGGAGTAAAAAGGTGCGAAAATACCGAGAAAATACCAATTGTTGATGATGTAAGTGATCCAGACTGATAAACGGTGGTGTATGAAGCCAAAATGGAAGGCGCATATAATTGAAAAATTCGGAAAAACGATATTATCATGTGAATAGCATAGAATCTAGGAACAACATTATCCAAATACGACATTATTTGGAATAAATTGTTTCTCAGCCGCTTAAGGAATGGGATAGGCACCATTCCATTATACTTAGCTACATCAGACATACCAGAGATTTCCTCACTCAGATATATGGAGTTCTGGTGATTATTCGAACCACTAACTGTACTGTTCATTTATCTAATGAAGATCAATTTCAGAAATCTCGAAATAATCTCCAATTCAAAAATTGAAATTGTGAAAAGATTTTATACAATTTTCTTAACCAGAAGGATAATCTCTTAATAACGTATAAATAATGAATTCATTTATTGAAATAAACTGTTTCCAATAGGATAATATCATCTCAATAATTATGGGATTTTATGATTATGACAATTGAGGGAGGAAAGACAATTAGTTTTTTTTGGTTATACGATTCGTAAATAGGATTATGAAAGGATCAAAATATTTATCGAGGGGCAGGGCTTCATCGCATTCCATTATCAGGGCTCCAGCTAAAGCTCCTAATAATGGGGATGACAAGGATTCCCTGTTTTTTTCATCTATTCAGGAAACGCAGACGCAAATATCCAGTATTATTGAAAAAATATCATCAATGGTCGATAAAAATGGGTCAGTTCCTTATATTGAAATAAACGTTTTACCTTTATTAGCCAGATTTCAGAAAGCTGCTCCGAAATTCATTGATTGTTCAAAATCCTATGGTGAACAGTTTAATTCTATGAAGAAAACAGCTGAAGGAACCATGATAATTTCTACTGTATCGGTACATACACCTATGGTTGTTTTTGTTCAAAGCTGGAAGTCATTAAAGTCTTTTCTATTGGAGATAAATGATCCATCAAAAATGCCTCATGCAAAACAAATCCCTGATAAATTTTCTCACATTAGGCAAACATTAGAATCAATTTTGTTTGCAGTCGATCGGAATTCTTATAAAAGGGAAAAATTAAAGAGGTCCATATGGAGTTTGGAATCGTTGTGTACTAATATGTCTCAAGCCATTATTGATATGCTTGTCCAGGATTCATTTCCTGATTTTACTATCGACATGTTCTCGCTTCACAAGAATAATATCCTTGCATTTCTCCAAGTCCTCCATGAGTCTTTTATGAATGAAATTTACCATTGTGGGGTACCCATTTCTGATTTGAATCGGATGAAACAAACGGTGATTTTGGACTGTAATGATATAATTGAATGTCTAAAATCATCCTTTACTTTCAAAAAAGATATGAACCAGATAATGGGATTGTCCAAAAAGATTGATGATTTCATTGATTATTTTATCGCCCAGTTTTCATTCCCTAACACAGTAATTAACCCAATCAACGAAAAAAGAACAAGTCAAGTCATACCGATTTCTATAGAAAAAAGTATAACTGAGGAAAAAACTGAAATTATTGTTCAGAAATCAATACAAGATTACCAAACGGAATTACTAATTAAGCTTGGTATTAAAACAGATAGTTTAACAGATGAGACATGGAAGAATGCAATTCAAGCTGTGAGTGGAATTATTACTGAGAATGTTAACAATTTGAGGATAATATCAGAGTTAAGCAAAGAGAATCGTTCTCTTAAAGAGTCTTTAAAAGATTCCGAATATCTGAATCATCAAATCGGAGAATCATTGAAGTTAGAATCTCAACGCCATAGAGGAGTAGAGGATGAGCTCAAAGCCACGATTACGAAACATAAAAATAATCATTCTCAGATTATGATCCTAACGGAAAAAGTCAGAGATCAGATGGGATCTGGTACAAACAACAAAATGATTGAATCAATAATTAATGAAATATCTCATTTTGTTGATATTGATGATAAACAACCTAATGATATAACAAAGCTCCAAAGGGGAGTTCATAAGCTAACATCTGCATATTCATTAGTCAAAGAAGAGTTCAATTCTGTTTTTATTGAGTTATCCAAATCTACAGGAAAAAATATTCAATCCAACTCCGATATATATGACGTATTTGATCAATTGATGATGATCCCAATAATTGACACCAAGAGTACTATTGAACTTGATTTGAGTAATTCTAGTTTTTATGAGATACATTCAAATCCAGAATCAGAAAGAGATCTCAAGTTACTCCGCAAATTCATCATTACTAATATTTTCGACAACAAACAAAGTAACAATGTTATTTCTAATTCCGAACTTGTTATTGAGGGATTTGACATATTGAGGAAACAGAAAGATCAGATATCCAACTTAAATGATTCAAATAATCGAAATATTCGTATTATCAAAGATATTCGTCAATCACTCTCATTAAGTGGTGAAGCGTCATCAGATGAAATTATTAACAAAATCTCTAATTTATTATCTTCAATTTCAGCTTCCAAAGATGAAATTTCCGAACTTCAATATGATATTATTGGTTTGCACACCAGGATATTAGGTGTTGCAAAAAAAGATTTGTTTGGCACCCCAGTGAGCCCAATCCAAACACTCATATTGTCATCATTCCAAGCTCTGGATTCTATCCAAAATAAACTCGAATCAACAAATGTAATAGAGGTGAATCAATCATAATATTCTTCAATCATATTCCATTTCTTGAAAGTCCTCTAATCTTGTTTTCCAATTTTGTTTTATTAAAATTCCATTCATATATTAGTGAATCTATTTGATTTTGATCATTCTTTAAATTAGGTTCTTGATATTTAGATATGTTCAATTGACTGACAATATGATCATGATATTTTTGAATAACATGAATTCTCGTGTTGTATTCATTCAAAACCCTATCATTGCGAGTTTTCACTGAATCAATCAGGTTTGCTTCATATTTAGATATTTCAGACGAATACAATCTCGAATTATAAAAATCTATCGAAGAAAACTGATGTTCTATCCTTTTTTTCATTTTTTTAACACATGTATTGACAAAATCCCAAAAAAAATCTGCGAGCCATACTGGATCAAACATAGACCTACTAAGGTTTGAATTTATCGAAGAAAGCAAATCATTCTGAAACTGGATACAGAGAGAACTAATATTATCATTATGCATTTTTGATGAATGATAATCCAAAGATAACTTTGGGATAGATGATATCTCCTTCATTCTTGTCGTGCATTGATTAAGAACTGAAGAATGAAATATAAGAATTTTTTCTTTTGCCCATTTGAACGTAGATGAATGTTGTTTAATAGAGTCTATTATAGACTGCTTGATCTCCTTTAATTCAGCCGAAAGTAATAAAATACTTTGCTTGATTGAATTCATTTCTTTTAGTGTTTTTTTAGGTTTTGAATAATAAGAAAAAGAATTAGCATGATTATGGACTATTTTTTCTCCTATTTCATTAAAAGATGCCGATAATTCTTCATTCTGCTTTTTTAACATTAATATTTTGTTATTGCTATTTTTGATAACGGAATTATAATATGAAACAAGCCTTTCTCTTCTATTTTTAAGAATTCTTATGTTGTTTTGGATAAACGCAATATCATTGTTTCCAACGTTATCATTCAGTAGGTTTCCAATTCTTTCAGAAACAATTTCGCATATTTCTTTTCGTTTCTTTTCGTTTGGTATATTCTTTTGAAGCAAAGAATCTATTTTTAAATAAACTTCCTCATATTTATCATCCATAATATTTAATCTTTTATTGAAGTAATAATGATTCTCCCTAAATACATTCTTCCCGACAAAGATATTTGAGCAGATTCAGCAGATTCATTATCCCTAAAAACCACAATAGCTACACCATAAGAGTCATTGAGGCCATGCGAAGGTTCAAAGTTTAGATAGCACTTCTCAACAATGCCATATTTTTGGCATTCAGTTTTAATGCTGTCAACAATCATTGGATTATCTTGGCTATCTTTGATCATTGTTTTTGGAATGATATTGTAAAATACCAAAGTTCTGCCAGTATGGTTCACTTTCTTTGATCTATTTGTTATGGTAATTTTTCTGTTAAGGATTTGTTGAATATCGACATCTTCCCTTAGTACATTATATTGACCATCATTCTGAGTTTCTGGAACACTCAGTTGTCGAAATGGCTTACATAACAATTGATTTGATCCAAAAACGTGCTCTTGAATCATTATACATGCTGCTTCAGGTGTAAGTGGAGGCTGCACATCAATTAGGCAGCTATCATTAAGTTCTTCAATGAAAAATAAACCATCTATCGGAATAATCATACAAATGAAATATGGAAAAGAGTCTTTGAGAGATGCATCAATGTTTGACACAATAATCCTTGCTGGATGATATTCAATTGCATATTTAGGTAACATTGCGATATCTGTTTTTCTTCTAAAAGGCCTCATATCTAATTGAACACTCTGATATGATAACAAATTATGAATTCCAAGCGCATTTTCAGCATCTACCTTGGTTGGGAAGAGAATAGAAAAGCATTGCTTCATTGTTCTAACATGAACTTTCGGTTTCACATCTTTATCAGAATACATATCCCTCATTACTAAGTTATCATATATAAAATCTGCAACTCTCTCTGGATCAGTGTCAGGAGGACTATTCCAAATCAAAACAATGCGACTCTCATAATCTTTCTCCAAAGGAGAAGGAAAATATTCATTAGACATTCCACATGATTCAAACAGTGCAGAAACTTGCCGAAATCTGGAATTTTGCTCAATCACAACCCCAGGCATCAATCCCGGGATATTTCCCATGTTTTTATACTCCTCTGGTGATACATTCCACCCTCCTCGTAATCTAGGTGTGGTTCTTACATCTGATAGTTAGAAAAAAAACAAACTAAATTTTCTCTCATCCATTCAATAGATGTAAAACCCGTGGGATCGTTAAATGATTAATACAACATTAAAGGTAGTGCTTGTATGTGTTATTATCTTTAATAGCATTGCTTTGACAGGTATTTTGGTGCTTGATTACAAGATTCTTGATCGTATTGATCCGAATTTAAAGAAGATCACCACTTCAAGTCTTGATTTTTGTTTGAGAGCTGAAAGAGTTGTGATTATAATCTTGTTAATATGCAGTTTATTCATGGCTATTTGTTTTTGCCTTGACTTATTAGAAGCGTCGCTCTTTTTCGCAGCCTTTTTTTTCACTGCAGCAATGTTCGAGCTAATATATAGCATCATTATTATCGCATCACAAACCAAAAGCGAATGCGTTTGGCTTGCTGAAAAAGCATCAGCGTTCTTCGATGACATAAAATACTATTCCTATATCTACCATCTTAAAAAAAGATACGCGCTACGATCATCAACTATCTACAATGTATCCGAACTGCAAACAGTATTCGTAAATGATCACTGCAATTTCGACTATGGTATCAGGTTCACTCTCTTCTTTTTTGCCCTACCAACTTTCTTATCTTTACTTGCACCCTGTATCGTTCCTGCAGTACTTCTCATATGCTTCTAGTTTGGTCAGAAAACTCCAAAATTGACCTAAGAGAAATTAATCAATTCAATTTTCAATAAAATAATCACAAAAATCCCTTTCAAAAAATACCGATTACCAAATAATCGGCTTCAATTCAAACAAAGAACTTTTCAGAAGATATCTCCTGGCCCGGTCTCAAATTGGACGCATTCAATTTTTTGCCTCACTTTTCGCGATGCTGAGTTCCATTATTGGTTCAACTTCCACGAATTTTGTGAGGAAAATATCTCAACAGTGTATTACAGGTACCAAGTGGTCACCGGAACACGATAAATATGAGCTTCCAGATCCTGCCACGATTATCAGGGAGGATGAGATTTATAAAGCAATTGTTGAGTCAAGGGATCGCGCAAGTGATGCTGGTTACATAAGATCAATTTTGGCACAGGCTAAAGAAAGGGCCACCCTCAAAGACACGCCTGCTTCGAACAAAGAATTTGTGTTAGGGCTAAGTGTTCCCGAGGCTGCTGCTCTTCTCAATCTTCCATTGGACAACAGCAAGCTTGTTGATGAGCTTTATGAGACAGCGTTCTTTATCAAGAATAGGATTTATGGAAATAGGATTGTGCTATTTGCTCCTCTTTATGTTTCAAATCACTGTGACTGTTCATGCACATACTGTGGCTACAGAGGCACTAATACTACAATTCAGAGGTGTAAGTTATCTCAGGAAGAAGTTAAGAAGGAAGTTTTAACACTTGAGAAAATGGGACACAAGCGTATTTTGATGCTTACAGGAGAATCTCCACAATACTCATTTGAAGATTTCATTGGCGCACTTGAAGCTGCCAAAAACACAAAAAGTGGTATGTCTGGTGAAATTCGTAGAATCAATGTCGAGATTCCACCCCTTTCTGTTACTGATATTAAGAGATTAAAGGCTGTTGGCTGTGTCGGAACATTCACTGCCTTCCAAGAGACATATCACAGAGAATCATATAAGAAATATCACCCATACGGTCCAAAGGCAGATTATGATTACAGAATTACCTGCATGGATCGTGCTCAAATCGGAGGAATCGATGATGTTGGAATCGGAGCCCTCTTTGGTCTCTATGACCATAGATTTGAAGTCCTCGGAATGCTCCAACATGCTCAACATCTCGATAAGACATATGGAACTGGACCTCACACAATATCTGTTCCAAGGATTAGACCAGCAACAGGTACACCATTGTCTGAGAATCCACCCCACGTGGTTGATGATGATAACTTCAAACGTTTAGTCGCAGTAATCAGATGTGCTGTTCCATATACAGGAATGATCATTTCAACTCGTGAATCACAAAAGATGAGGAAAGAAATTCTTAAATTAGGGGCTTCCCAGTTATCTGCTGCATCATCAACCGAAGTAGGTTCATATTCTCAAGCTCATACTGATGGTAGCAAGGGTCAATTTTCTGTGTTTGACCACCGAACATTAGATGATGTTGTAAGAGGATTAATGAAGGATGGCTATGTCCCAAGCTGGTGTACCGCTTGTTACAGGCTTGGTAGAACAGGTGAGGCTTTCATGAAGTGGGCAAAGTCTGGAGAAATCCACCGCAACTGTCATCCAAACGCTCTCCAAACCCTCGCCGAGTACCTCATTGATTATTCATCTAAAGAAACCAAAGAAGAAGGATGGAAATTAATTGACAAAGAAATTGCCCAGATAGATGATATGGATAGGAGGAGAGCAACAAAGGAGAGAATTGCTAGAATTAAGGCTGGTGCTCGTGACCTTTACTTTTAAAAAACCCTTTTTACAAAAGACGTTAAACTATTTTATGTCTATCTCTCCAAACCAAAAATATGTTATTAATAAGAAATCTTATGGAAAAGTTGATCCTCCGAAGCAAAAAAAATCTCGTATTGTTGATTATACAACATATTTATCATTAAATTCCAAAACTGCTAATAGGAAAAATAGTTATATCGAACCACAAACCTGTGTTGATATTAATCCTGAAATAAGCCAAGAAGAAATAGAAAGGAAAATCCAAGTCACAAAAGATTTCGCTGCTACAATTATTCAAGATAATATTAGGGATTTTTTCCAAGGTGTCGATGAAAGTGGAGAGACGTCCATTCCTGTTGTACAATCCAATGATTTAATTGATGTTGAGGCATATAGCACCCCGAAAAGGTTTGATGCTAAGCCAACATACTCAATGACCAGCAAAAGCTCAAATTGATATTTAAAAAACAAATTTATTATATTATTCGGGTTCAAAATCCATTATATATATGTTCTTGTTCATTTCTTCATTAAAAACTTCAGTGTATTCAGTTTTTTGTTCTTTGGCAGCATCTTCAGATAAAATTGTTTGACCTGGAATAGCAATATGGTGTAATTTCTCAGCGATAATTAGAGCTTCTCCAAAAATCTCTAATCTTTTGAAGGGGCTCTGATAAAATCCACATAAAACATTAGTTGAATAGTGAATACCTGTTCTGAGTTGGAAATGAGCACCACAAGCATAGTTGATTTGATTGAGATTCCTTTGAAATTTCCGCAAAAAATCAATGGCTTTATCAACATATATTGCAGATGAATTGGAAAACCTACCGAAAGCTATGTATTGAACATTTGCATGTTGTCGGAAAGTGAAAGCTATTGATTTATAATATCTGTTTATAATATCATTAAGGCTATTATATATACTCTGAAGCTGTCCAAATACACCATAAGAATGTAAATTCTGGGCGAATTCTCCAAAATTCCCAATCTCCATTACAACAATAACAATCTGATCGACAAAAAATGCAACAGGAAAGTTTTTGATATCATGAAACTCAATCGGAATATATGTATTCATTATTTGCTGATTAATAAGTCTTTTTTGATGGGCAGAGTTTTCATATAAAACAGTATGATGATGGGATTTGTCAATTACGAGTGCAAATTCACTATTATTAAGCCATAATAAGGAACAATTAAACTCAGAATCGCAAATACCAAGAGTTATCTGACTTGGTAAATGAAATTTGCTTTTTGATATCATTTTTGTTTCCTCCGTAATACAGATAAATTGTTCCAAACTAATAAACTTACCCAAATCTTGGTTTACCATTTGGTTTTCAGTCTTTTCAAATGTTTCTAAACATTTTGAATTAACATACTTTATGGTGAAATCAGTATCAAAAATCAAAACACAATGATCAGAATAATGTAAAATAGTTGAATATAATGGTTTTCCCTTGTGATAAAAACCAAACCTATTTGTTATCAAAGAATAAAGTCGTGGATTACTAATCGCTTCTTGTGGAGACATCCTTCCAATTATTAATTTGAGAGACTTGTAAGCACCATCCATTATAGATTCAGAATAGTTTGATGCAACAAAATAAATTAGAATTATAACACCAGCCACTTGAGCCATCAATGTAAAATTACGGAAAAAATTAAAATACACTTGTCTCCATTCATTCTCCAATATCAAACTAGTATTTTGTATTTTTGGAATCATGTATAACAATCCTAATTGCTTCATATCCCATAGTTCTTGAAAAAGTTTGCTATTTGTCGTTGAATTCTGATCCAATAAAAAGTTCTCTGCATCAGTTGCTTTCCTAAGATAAACAGAAACCATTTGATCCAGATTCAAACATTTATATGTGTTGTTGATATGGTCTTCAAAAGAAAACTTTGAGCAGGATGAATGAAAATTTATATCATCAATTAATGGAGAAAAACCATTTATAGGAGCAGAATTATTTGATCCTTGCTTCAATAAGGAATGCATCCGAAGAATGTTTTGATTTATTTCATGAAGAGCCAGATATCGGGACTTAACTAGAGATGGCCAATGAGTTGGCCCAATCGAATATGACATTGCCCAAAAAAAAGAACTATATAGAGATTGAACGATTGAACTTTGTCTATTACATGAAATGGTATACCAAATACAATAATCTTTTAGTTTTTGGCCTCTATCCTCGAGAACAGTAATATATATGTATATCAAGAATGAAGAAATTGAACTACATAAAAATGCGAAAATTGGAATAAATAGCCTCTTATTAGTTATCATCGCTCCATTGGATGAAAACGATGCAAATGAAGATGATTTTAAGATATTCTGAGTTGCTTTTTGCAAACTCTCTCTAGAAACCGAAGAAACAATAGAAATATGATTCTGAAAATCATCAACAAAAAGTTTATAAGGAATAAAAGTTGGAAGAAAAAGTAAAACAAACACTAAGGGAGTAATGATAACCTTAGAAAATTGTAGAAAACTTAAGAAATTCGAGGAAAAGTAGTTTTCTCGGTTAATAAAATATAATTTTTCACTCTCGATTATTTGTTCAAGAGTATAAACATTTAAAACGGTTTCGCAAAAATTACTATTATTATGCCATGATTCATTTAAATAATTAAAACCAGATATCTGGACCAATCTTTTTAAAAATGCCATTATCCTATGAGATCCGGTACAATTATATACAAATTGAAACATTGTATTGTTATTTATACATCTAACATCAAAAAAATTGGGTAAAAAGAGCATCACATAGCCTCTGTCATCCATATCCATCTGTGATGCTAAGAGGGAAAAATTATAAAATGATTTAAGAGATTCTCCAATGCTTTTGTAAAACAAACTTTTCGGATCAATATGAATATGATCAAAAAATTCAACATTATTAAAATATAATTGGGGATTTGTCAAAGAGAAATATTCAGAAAAACCCGTGCCATTAATCCATGTTTGAAGAAAAGACAAAACAGATTCATCAAGATTTATTGAAAACCTTGAAAAGCTATAAAGAACATTAAAAATATGAACCCTATTTGTAATCCTATTTTCCAATATATTATAAAAAACAACAACTCCAACGACAAAAAAAACTATGATGAAGATATATGAATATCTAAAAGCTAATATATATCGATTTTGAACATGCTTAAGAACTTTTTCGAACGCAAGTCTTTGTTTAGGTTGCTCAGTTATTGATGACATGATTTCATCAGAAAAATCATCTTCAATTACTCTGGAATCATCAGGGTATTCATCAGAAGAATAAGAATTATTATCGCTAGATTTCCTTTTCCCTGAAGACTTTGTTCTATTAGGGATTCTGTTTTCTAAATCTTTAACAACACCATTAAAATCTAAGATACCATAATAAATAGGGAAAGCTTTTGTAAAAAAATTTGAGCAAAAATCAGTGTGCTTAAAATCCTTTTTTTTCATTAATCTTTGTGTCTTCATTAGAGATAATCCTTTCAAAAACTTTGACCGACATTCAATTAGGTATTTAGCATACTCATTAACAATATTTTCATCCTTCGGGTATTTGTACAAAGCATCAATGCATATTTTATTAGAAATATGTAATTGTGAATGAAGAAAAATGAACGAATCAATTGAAATATGTTCATTTTCCATCATTTTATAAAGAATTGTCTTAATATTGGATATGATTTGGTATGATGCTTTTTGAATATTAATAATTTCGGAATTTGTCCCTTTATTTCCTGAGACCTGTCTTAAAAAAAACACTCTGCATATTTGATAAAATAAGAACCTGTCGTGATAGGTAAAATCACTCCTTTCTGATAATAATTCGATAATCGGTTTTAATTTATAAAATGCTTCTGGAAACAATGATATGAACTTGGCAGCATGCAAAATCATTTTTGTAGAATTGTACTTTTCCATTATTTTATTGAGAAGTACAAATTCCGCCAACATCTGAGGTTTGAAGGAAAATGTAAGAGATATTGATTTTTTTGCAGTATTTATTGAAGATATATCGCAAAAAATATCTTTACCTTTTCTAATAACAGATAAATATACAATAAGAATGATTAAAACTAGAATAAAAACCACAAAAAACATCAAATAAACACGATTCGTTTGCTTAAAATGACAGCTTTCAATGGATAAAAAAGCGAGTGCACCACAGAAAGCAGAAAAAATGAGATTAATATATATATGAGCAAAATCAAAAATAAACCCCCTGATAAAGAGATACACAAGAAATAGAGAATAGCCATATGAAAGAATCTTAATAAAAGAAACATATTCAGAAAACAAATTAGTCATAAATGCAATTATTGCACTGCTATACACCAAACATAAATAATTAGTTGGCCTCCATTGCAAAAAAAGAGTATTCTCAAGGTAAATAGTATTGCTTCTCATAAATGAATCTCTATATACCACAAAAATAATGCTTGCGGTGGAAATTAACGAAAACACGAGAAATGGATACTCAATTGGCCTTAAAGATGGACTTTTCATCCACATGGAAACAGATATGCAAGATGGTATAATAGCCATATGTGACAAATAGCTACACAAGAATCTGAAAAGGGTTAATTGATATTCAATCAAACCCGTGGACCCATGAAACCTAAAGCGGAGAAAAAAATAAGAAATCCCTATAAAAAAAACATAAAGAACTTGGGCAATGACACAAAAAGACTGAGACAACACAGAAGAATTATTAATTCCAAAATCGTAAATAAAGATTAAATACTTAAAAAATGAGTCATGTTCAACAATATAAAATAAACCATCATTAATAACAAAAAATGAAGCAACGAAAACTATTTGAACAATCAAAAAAAAACCTGATATGATACACATTATTGAGCTTGGAGAAAACCTACGTGCCATCTCATCATAAATTGGATAAATACTATCTGGAAAAAGGGAGCTCACATCTTCAAAAGTCATATTTTGTGCAGGCACATACTCTGATGATTTTGATGACATAAAAGAAATACTGCCTAAAGATGAACTCGAGAAAGATTTTTCCATAAATTTTATTAAAAAACGAAACTTTAGTAGGAAATCAAATTTCAAAAAATATGATTCATGTTTATTGGGGATTGTTTAGTGACAGAGTATAGCTCTTCAATTTTTGCCTCATTTTCAACAGAGTCAACATAGACTGTTGATCCATCAATGGTACCATTGTTCATTTTCTTGCAAGCAGCAAGAGAAGATTCATGGTTTTTAAAGCTAACGATCCCAAAACCAGATGAATGACCTTTGATAAAGTGAATTTTCGTTTCCTCAACATGCCCAAAATGAGAAAATATTTCCTCTAAGTGCGCTGGTCGAACATTTTGTGTTAATCCTCGAATCGAAACAGTTTTTGCTGGATTATTGGCTGAACTCATTTATAAACATGTACGTTTAAAATTATATGGAAACAAGCAAAATCACTTCATTAATAGACTCTACTAACAGAATCGGAGAAAGACTCTCAAACCTTGAAAAGACTCGCGATAAACCAATAAAAAGAACAGTCAAAACATCTATTTCCAAAAAGCCCAAGGAGACTAGTATGAGAAGAGTGTTATCACTGATACAGCAGATTAAATCAGAGATGTCAGATCTTGCAGCAGAGCAAAATGAACTAAGAAATGAGCTTGATGATATCAGGTTCAGGTTGTGCTAAAAGTCGATTATTTACAAAGTTTACTAAATGGACTATCCAAACCGCCATAACCGCCTGGTCCGACCTTTTGTAATGCCGTACACTCAGTTCGTCGAAGTTGGTCGTATTGTTGTTATATGCCTTGGCCAGCAAATTGATAAGCTTGCAGTCATTGTAGACATTGTTGACGATAAGAGAGTCGTTGTTGATTTCGTCGATTGCGAAGAACCACGCCAGACAATCCCAATCAAGAGGTTCAAACTCACCGATTTCACTGTTAAAATAGTTAGGGCTGCTGCTACACAAGCTGTTAAAGAGGCTGTTAAGGCTGAAGGCATTTCCAAGAAATTCTTTGAAACAAAATGGGGCCAAAGAATTTTGAGGAACCATGCTCAATCTAACTTGACCGATTTCTCCCGCTTCAAGCACGAAAGATTAGTTCTCAAGCGTGAAGAAATCGTTGCTAAAGAACTTGCTAAGCACTAAACAATTCAATGATCGTTTTAAATTCAATTTTTCTCAAACGATTAGTAAAATGAATGATGATACCTTATATTCTCCTGAGATCCAAACATTAATCACAAACAAGAAATTTGCTGATGCCATCAATGCTTGTAACAGAACTGGTGTTAGTTCTCACAAAATTCAAGAAATGGTGAGAAAAGAAGTACAAAAAGCGAATAATGCTCTTGAAATGAAAAAATACGATGAAGCGATGAAAATATTTTTGTCTACCGTTGGATCTATTGAGCCATCTATGGTTTTGTGTAGATTTTTTGCCCCTCATCTAACACATTACTTGACAACATTTTTGATTGAACTTCACAAGCGCGGGTATGCAACAGAACAACACACAAGGCTGCTATTTGGAATATTTCGGCAGGAAGATGTGAAACCAAGACTTTTAGAGTTTATTCAGATGATTAAGCTTGCTAAAGCCGAAGAAGATAAAAAAGTTCAAGATTTAGCAAGGAAAGAGAAGGAAAATAATTTTTCTAAGCTATTTTCTCTTAGATCTGAAAAGCAAAAGGAGATTGTTGAGGATCTTTCTAAGTTTTATGAACAGTTTAAGAAGAATGCCGGCTCAGCAATAGAAGTTTTGGTTCAAAATGATATGGAGAATGAAGCATTTACTATATCTAGTTTATTACCCGCATCTTCGATGCTAGTAAAACTAATGATTCAGTCACAAGGTGATTATAAAGGTGCAGCTGAAATGATAATGAAGCAATGCAACGAACTGGGAGGGAGACATATGCTTTTAGAACATGGTGCTTCGCTACTTGATCCAAAAGCTGGTGCTGATATCAATCAAATGATAGAGCAAGCTGCAGCTCTTACATGGAGAAATGATAATGAGTGTATTGATTTCCAATTTTTGAAGATGTTTTGGGGATACCCTAAAAGTTTATTAGCTTTTCTAAAGAATGTGTGTCAAGATAGGCACACACCATTATTAGCCACATCTTTTATCGATCTTCAGATCCCTCGAAATCATTTACCACCAAGTGAACGAACAAAATTATTTTTTGGACACCCCGATGTGGCATCAAGCGAAAAAGCACTTCAATGTATCAAAGATAAGAACATTAAATATGATGAGAATCAGATACTTTTTATATGCAAAGAAACTGGTTTTGTCGAAGGAGTTATAGCTGTTTTTGATCGACAAGGAAAGTATCAAGAAATTGCACTATATCTGATATCTCACTGTAAAGAAGCTTCAAAGATATCTCATGAAGAATTTTCCAAAGCGGTTGATAAACTCGTGAAATGGTGTATGAACAAAGTCGAATTATCTTCTGATGATTGGTACTCAGTTTTTAGCTTTTGCCGTGATAATTATTCTCCTAAGCTTAATATTCCAATCGAATTTCTCCAAACATTAGTTCTTAAAGTAAAAGAGAAGCGACCAATTACAACAATCATAGAAGAACTCAGTCGTAATAATTCTATCCCAGTTGATGTAATTAAAGAGGTTTTAAATAAGGAAATTCGCAATTTGGTGTCATCTCTCAGCACCCAACAAGCGCAATATGAACAAAGATTATCTGAATTGAAATCTCTAGAGACACAGATTTATGAACTTGAAACAGTTGATATTGAAATCAAACCAATGAAATGCGATATATGTGGAACAAAACTTGAAGAGCCTTTTATATGTTTCTTCTGTGGTCATAAAGTACATTCCAGATGCGCTCAGTATGAAATGGGAAACAATCCCAAATGCCCAAAGTGTTATAATAAATCAGTCCAAGTTGAAGAAAAAGCAAAGAATTCTATTTCTTTGTCCGAACAAGTTGATTTGTTGGACCCATGTTTAAGTTTGATCCGAAGTGGGTATCTCTCTAATTAAACAATTCTCTTTATTTTCTCAATATAAACGGCCTAGTAAAAAAGTGCATTGAGAAATGAATGATGATTCTGAGTCTGATTTAGTATCGAAACTCCCTTATGAAATCCAGACTACTCTAAAAAGAAAGAGTAGCAGAGATCCTAATTCTAGATTTCCAAGAAAGCTTCATTTACTCCTAACGTACATTGGGAATAATCCCAGCTTAGAGGAACAAATGGGCTTAGGATGGGTAAATGAAACTGAATTTAAAATGAATAAGAAGATTGTTTCACAAGTAATGGGGATTAAGCTTAATACGATGAATGTAAATTTGCGCGATCTGCGATTTGAACAATTACAACACGATAAAAACGGATGGACTCGTTGGAAAAGAAATGGATTCACCAAAAGTTCAATATTTAATGATCACCAATCAGATTTAGGAAACCCAATTATAACAGATGAAGGACAGAATCAAAAAAAACGCAAACTTACCAAAGATATATTCACAGAATCAGGGTTTAAAGGTAATAACTTATCTGTTGGCTCAATAAGTAAATTGGAAAAGGAAAGATTTGAAGAAATTGTTAAAGAAACGTGGGCATACATGTTTCCAAATAACATAGGCAATGCAGTAACACATGAAGCATTTATTAGAAAAGCTGCAGAAGTATTTAAACAAGAAGAACAACCACTGGAGAATGCCAAAGAGGTTATTCAAGCAATCATTGCACCTGTTGATCAACCTACTATACACATAACCGATTTATATAGATTTTTGGCTATGTTTGGTCCTAAAGATACCGCAATGCTTAAAATTGCGGTATTATTACAGTATTCTAATGACTCAGGTCACTGGCTACATTTTACTACAGATCCCCCCCAGGATGTCACATCCAATTTCACAGGTTCATTTGATTTTAATCAACCTAATTGCCTAGTATTAAGATACAAGACTGGTGAGATTATTAAAGTATGGAATAACCCTCTTAAATTAGCACATAGTCCTTACCTGATCGATGATAAAAATTGTCCCTATAATGAATGGGAGCACTTTTTTACATCAAGGATTCAAAGCTCTGTAATGGATTCACTTTATCATTAAAAAACACACAAAAACAATCTTTTTCTATGAAAGATTAATTTTTGAGAAAAATCCTCATCGTATCGTTCAAAAATTGATAGAAAATCGGGTGGATTTGAATATTAAAACCCAACGATTACGATATGAACATTTATTGTATCTTAACAGTTGTTAATTATCAGATATAACAGGAGGAGAGACGTAGTCAGCTCTCTTTTCCCAATGCCTTACAAGCATTTGCCATCTGTTACGGATGCTATTATCTGATCTATTGATGAAAAACTTGGAAATCTTATTCCAATGCGAGCCAAATTCATTGTATTTTTGTATCAGAAGCTGATCTTCTTCATGGCTCCAAGGATCACACCTAAGCTCCGGGTTTAGATAGTTCTTCCATCTTTCACGGCATTGTCTGGCATTCCTTGTTCGCATTATGGATGCGATTTCGTTCCAATTAGGGTTCTTATTCATCAAAACAAGCCTTGTTAAAAAGTCATCCTCCTCTGGAGAAAACTTAGACTTCATTGAAATTTGACTAACAGGTTGATTCATCAATGGTACTTCCTGGCAAGCTATTGAGATAATAGGCATGGGCTCATCAATATAAGGAAATAACGTTGTGATTGGAGGTAGGAGTGATCTGTTAATATTCATTGATTTTTGGTTAGCTCAAAATATTGAAATAACTATTGAGAGAGTCGATTAAGTTAAAAATTTGAGAATGTGTTTTGAAATATATTGTCACTTTCCCCGTCAGGCACAGAATTCTTTTGGTTTGTAAACAACATCAAGAAGGGTAAATAACTGGGTTATTCTGATAGTTCATTATTTGGATCAATTTGATCTAAATCGATAGGTTTATACAAATATGTAATAAATACACTCAATATTGAGATGGGGACCAATTGAGAAGTTTCCATGAGACGATATGATGATGATGAGCCATTTTTAGAAAAACAATAAGAGAAGAAATAATACAATGAAAATGAGAGCAAAAGATAGGTGAGTAATAATTGTTTTTCTAATTTAATTTCACTTTCATATTTGTATACAAAAAGCATTACAAATGCGAAAAGAAAAGCAATTGATAGTCTGACCAATAAATAGTGGAGATCAGAATTATGAACAATAATGAATGATAATAAATTGATTAATGTTCCCATTGTTCCACACAAAATAAATGGGAAACTGATTCCTTTAAGTATTTCTATTCCATGAATAGGTAAATTCAAAGTTGTGATTAGATAAATTGTCATGAGCAACACACAAATTGATAGATATCCAGAAATGATGTTGATTACTTCAATAAAACCATAAAATGCAAAATATGATACAAAGAAAAGTGGATTATATGCAATTGTCATGAGAATGCTCAATGCATATGTAAAATAGTCCAAAAGATGTAGTTCGCCTTTGATATTTGGCAAACCATTAATAGAAAATGATAGAAAAACAATAAAAAAGACTGCTCGATAAAATAATTGAAGCAATGATGTGTTTGAATTCCCTGATTGCAATAAAAATGAGCCTGACAGTTTGGAATTGTCCAAGACTTTGAAATAAGACTGAATTTCAATTTTTTGGAATGATACTAGATTGGTTGAATATAAATTGAAAACATTAGAGAGACTAACTCCCTTATCAAAGAAGAAAGAAAGTTTTTTCTGGTTAGATGCAATTTGTTCCTCAAAAACTGGACCGTTATGTGTTCTGATATAAAAAGAAACACTTAGATTGCCTTTTTCGGCGGTTGAAACATTTTTTCTCATCAAAATTAGGCTAACCAGTACAAATCGATTCAAAAACGTGAAATTATCAACACTAATAGAAATTTTCCGGATTTTAGAACTTTCTCCTTCCATTTCAATCGGATATGATCTTCCTTCAACAACTTCTGGTCCAAAAACGTAAGAAAACAATACAATAATCTGGCAAAATGAAAACAACAAAAAAAGAAGCATGATTTTGCGTTTTGAAAAGTTTTCGATTCTCCTACTATATGTAGAATTGTTCCCAGATATAACTACATTCTTCAACTCCATCTCATCCATGACGATAACAAACTGAAAAAAATAAAAAATCTATCTCCACAGATCAAACCCGTCACCTGCCTTTTTGAAGGATACGATACCAACAGTTTAGTAAAATATGGGTGATTCTTCTATATCTTATAATATTGGTCCCATCTCATCGATCAAAGATTTTGTGAAATCTTCAAGTATTAACAAAATTAGTCAATGTTCAAGTATGAAACACTTGATTGTATTTATCACAGATATGCCAGCCCCATTTTTATATAATACCCTCACAGAAAGATGCACAGAATTTCAATTAAAGAACTCATACAAATCCATTCCTATATCTGTTGATATATCAGCAGATTTGAAATTTGTTGCCACAGGGTATGAAGACGGGAGAGTGTGTTTGTGGTCTATCAACGATCTTTGTTTTATTCGCGTTCTTTCAGATGAGATTAACGAGCCCGTTCCAATTGTACAATTTGGAATCAATTCTAAGGATGTTTTTATTTGTACAACATCAGGAAGAATTATATCATTAACACTTCGAAGTTTAATGGGAATTAGTTCTGTCTTTTCGACTAAGGTCTATCTGGGTGATGAAAAGATTTTTTGTTTGATTTCTGTCAAAGAGTCTCCATACATTTTTGCTCAATTAAGCAGATCTTTTTTAATCATCAATTCGGAATCTAAGAAGGTAACATTAGCATCGCAGGTATATGAAAGTGAAATATATATTGATGCAAAACAAATTAATGATCATATTGTATTGACTGTAACATCTGTGTCAAGTTTTTCGCTTGTACATTTCTTTGGAAATGAAAGGCTTAAAACAATTGCAGAAGTATCTGTTTCAAATCCATACCTTATTGGAAAGATTCTTTCTTCAGGAATGTTTTTCTGTGTCACCTCAAATGGCACGATGTATCTATACTCAGACAATGGGAAAATTGTATTTGAAAATAATTCTATGACATTGTCCCAAATTACAGCTGCCTCATCTTTTAATCATATTTTCAATGATCAATTATTATTGCTTCATGGGAGTACTGTGTTTTCTTTATCATTTATTGATTGGAAAGATTCAATGCTTACATTAATAAATAACCTTCAATTTGAAGAAGCCTTTAGGTCACTGGTTAGTCTTAATCTTGGCATGAATAAAGATTTTGTTGGAATCCCAAACAACTTATCAAGATTTCATCTTGATATGAAAGTTTTATCCCTAAAACTTTGTGAAAGGTATTTATCAAAAGCAATCGAAAATGGAAACAAAGATAATATCGTCAATTCTTTCACAACAGCATTAACCCATCTTTTTATTCTTGATATTCCAGAAACGATAACTGCACTATTTCCTATCATTGAAACTACTAACTATCAAATTGAGTTCTATCAGACCTATTTTCTTTGTTTATCTCAAAGTACATGCAAAGAGATATCAATTGATTTTATAACTAAATATTTAGATATTATGAAAGCGAAAGGTTTATTGGATGATGCTGAAAATGTCTTACAGTCGATTAAGTTTTCTCCATATGTGAAAAATGATTTGATTGATGTTTTTTCCCTATTTAATATGAAGTATCTGCTATTCAGGGTTTTTATTGATAATGATGATTATATTACAGCGTGTAAAACCTTCTATAAAATTGGAAAAATCGAATACTTTCTGGAAAAAATTTTTAGATCTCAGGTTGGTACGTATTCTATCGAATGTTTACGTTCCATAGCAATGTGGATTCTTAGACCCGATTCAAACAAACAATTTGCACGACTACGAGGATTATTTACTTCTGATTGGTCCAAAGCTGACTTCTTTGTGAAGCAATTTTTACTATTGTGCCCAATTCCAATATCTAAATCTAAATTGATTATGCATGAACATGTCCTTGATGCAGTTCTTCATACAATTAAGAGTGATTCATACGATAAAGTATCATTGATAATGGATGTTGTATGCCCTTATTATCGCAAACTTGCCCACCTTCCTCCAAGTTCGACAGGCCTTAAGCATATAATATCATGGGTTTTGTACTCTCAAGAATCAAACCGAAACAAAGAGCTCGTTTTTTCAAAAATCATCCACCGTTTTTCAGAACTAATTCCCTATGAATCACTTTCAAAGATATGCCGCCAAAAAGGTTTTGTTTCTTTGGCAATAGACTATTGTCTTCCAAAGAATGATTTTTTGCCGATTATTGGAGCATATATAAATAACCCGAGCCAACAAAAATTGGTTTACCAATTTTTAATGTCTCACATTAAGAATCAGCAACAAATTCAAGCTGCATTGTTAGAGCTGATTGATCCCTTGATCGATATAGATCCGATTCAAACAGTTACTATAATTTCTAAATTCTTACCACATATGAAAAAGCCTCTCTTGTCACTCCTCAGCAAATTCAAAAAGTATTTGTTTTTAAGAGCCTTACATGAAATTTCTGAAGGATTAGAGTTGTCTCCAGACCAGTTTTTAGAGCTTTTTGAGTATATTTGTGAATATGATCCTCAGAATGCCTCTCATTTCTTATATAAACAGCTGGTTTGTGATTTTGCACAAAGCGATTCTAATAATAGTTTGAGTTTGCCGAAAGTTATATCTATTAGCAAAAAATATCATCGCCTTGACTGTGAAATTCGTGTCTACACATTTCAATCTAATTACCAACAGGCAATTTCCCTTATAGGAGATGAAATGAAAGAATCATTGATTCGTTTAATTGAAATGAAGAATGTTCCCCAAATTGCTAGTGTGGAGCAGTTAATGGATTTGCCGCAGTATTCTCGTCCCATTTCTGCTCTAAAAACTGCGATTGATCTTCTCACAGAACTTAAAAATGAGGAAGAGAATATTCTTCAATGGCAAAGCCTATACAAAGTTTTTCAATTCCCATTATATTTATCATCAAAATCTCCCAGTGCCAACGTTGTATTATTACTGTTTTCTTATTTTGTTGTTGAATCATTTCCAATCATTGGATCTGACCTTGCTTTTAGAATATTGTCAATTTTCTTTTCTGGAATATCTTCTGATCAGTATCGATCAGTTCTATCTAATGTATTTGCTCGGCTGAATTATGAAACAACTTTGTGTAATATGGTAGAGAGAATTATGGTTTCTGATTTCACTCGCCTCGATAACAATTTATTCTTCACTCATACTAAGGGTTTAGTATCTCGTCTCCAAGCAACTTGTGTGGTTTGTAAAGAACCTCTTTCAAAATCTGGAGAGCCATTTCAGCTTTTTTCATGTGGCCACTGTTACCATGAAAACTCAAAATGTGGATATCGGACGTCCTGCTCTCTATGTAGTGGTTCAATCATTGACAAAGGGCAGCTAGAAAATGATCAAAACACTTGTTCTTCAAGACAGCAACAGTCAATGCTCAGAAGATTTACCCACTTTTTACCAAAGAAGAGTTCTGAAAGCCTTAATTCCATATCTGAAACATCTGTGTTCTTTTCAAAGCGATCTGAAGATGTTCAATCTGATAATATGCCATTTGATATTATTCCGATATCAACAGAAATGTATACAATCACCTTAGAAATAGTAAAATAATCCTGTTATCCATTAAGAAGCATAGTGATGTACCTCAAAGAACAGAAAATGTTAACATTATTTAATATGATGTTGATAGTAACAATGCGGTACCTCTAAGTACCCATTTGTTAGGACTGTCTTTTGTTGGAATATTCAAAGAAACAACAAAGTTTGTTGAATGACCAGTTGTTGATAGTACTCCCTCCCTTTTAGGGGTGATATAAACTGGACATATGTAATCGATTGGTGGGGGTGAATAATCTTGCTTTGGCAGTAAGTGAATTGTTGGACATTTGAAAAATGATGATGATGCAGGATCACCAATTTCCCATTCATCATTGTTCCAACAAGCTCCATCAAAGTATAATCCATGCATATACACACCATCTTTTGGTGGATGCAAAATTACATCAGGATTTTCATGAACAAAAACGGCCTCAAAACTCAATCTATCAACAGGAACAGAATACTTACGGGAATGACTTTGTAAAACTGCTGTGAGGAAAGATTGTGGCAAGAAAAAGCCAGAAAACCAGAAACATGAAGGCTCCCCCTTTTTAGCCCAGTTAGTCACAAAGTTGATCCTATCTAATAGATCTTTATACCAAGAAGTTAGTCTTTTTGTTGAAGGATAAGAGAATTCTTTCCAAAGCTCTGGTACGAACTGGTCCCTTATTGATCTATAGAGTTCAGATAGAGGCTGAGACATGATAAGTTCTCCTTTCATTGCTCTCGAGCAATCATTTAATGTAGTATGAATGATAGCCAATAATTTATTATATCTTTCAATCTCTTGATAAAGAACTACTGTTAACGAACTAATATTTCCATTTATGTCTCCTAATAAACTAGAATGCATATTTTTTAAAGGTATTTCCTGGGGCAAGTTTATTACCATTTCATCAATAACTGACTGAACAATTTCATCATCTTTTGATGATATAGGTCCAGCGCTATCTTTTGGTTGAACTGAAAGAACCATTTCAATCATTTGATTAGACTGATTCAAGAATAATGAATCCATTGCAGTTTCATGAAATCCAAAAATTTGTGGAGAATCATCACTTGGAAGCAATTTTATATGATCCAATAGTTGAGAAAAGCCACATAAAGGAATTGTTGTATATCTATTATCTCTGCTAAAACTAAAATGATCTAGAATTGAATCAGGAGACAAGAAATTGTCAAGAAGAGCATTCATACATCTTCTGTCCCATTCATCTGTAACCCTTCCTCCATATACCACTCCACCAATCATGGCTTTTAATGCTTTCCATGGAATCGCGTCATATTGCGACAGGAAGTTGTGCAGTATTTTTACAGCAATTAGAAAGTCGCTATTATTCCACTCATAAACCTTATTGAAACCTAAAGACCCGAAGCGTTTTCTTTCCTGAATTGTGGAATGAAAAACAGCAAGACTATATATTATTTTCTTCCAAGGTCTTACTTTGTTGCATGATTCCCATTGCTCTGGTGTTAATGAATTCATTAGAATAGATACATTAGATTTGATACCACTGGGAGGCTCCGATGTAACTTTAATTGAATTACGAAGGATCGAAACTGGAAATAGTCCTGTTGGCATTGAACTTAAAAACAGTCTGAAATGGTTATGATTGATCGATGACTTTTGAAATAGCTTTGCAATAATTTGTTCCAATTTTGGTAAAAATGAGGGACAGAGATGGCAATTCTGAAGGTATACCCATTTTCCGTCTGATTTAGCATTCTTGATAAGATTGATTGCAGCAGGCCCCCTTCCTTGTCCCAATGATAAAGATGAAAGCTTTTGAGAAAACCCTTGCTTTTGCGCTAGTCTTTCAAGTGATACTCTTGGGTCGGCCCCCTGTGATAAAACAAATAGCAATGGAGTATCATTGGATGTCTCAGAAAATGGCCCATCAAGGTCTAGACTTGATTGTGTTAAAAATTGGGGTCCTAAAACACTGAGAATTAAGTCTTTGGATATAGTTAGTGCCTTTCTTCTTGATATGCATGAAGCAATTACTAATTGTTGGAAAACTGGGAATGTATTAAACGGATTTGGTAAATTAGTTGAGTTTCCATTTACAAAATCTTTCCATTCATCAAAATTAAAATTCAATGATTGAGCTAAATCAGTGAAACAAGGATGGGACTTTGAAAGAGAGCATACTTTCCGCCAAATCTGCGGTTCTATTCGAATATCATAATTCTCTATCGAATCATCACTGGATTCAATAGGTCCCCTCAGAAAAATATTCCACAAATCAGGCGTAATTGAACCCGAATTCCTGAGGAGACATGAAGCAATCAAGAAGGCATAAGTAATCCGATGGTTTGTAAACAAGCCTCGAGAAATATTTGAATAAATAGTATATGTAGAATTATCTATAAAGAACTGGATTTTTGTTAATAAATCATTTTCTTTGGGACAAGAATCAAGTACACTAATAAATAATTTCTTAAAGAATTCAAGAGAGTATTGATACATCGAATCGATAGAAGGTAATTCTAAAATAACAAAATATAAAAGGGATCCTCTCTTAGCAACATCTCTGAACACTTCACGTTTCTCTTGGATTTCTCTTTCAGTTTTTTGTGCTTCTTCCAGTCTTTCATTAACAAGAATAGATGTAGATTTGGCCTCATGAAGAGTTGTAATCAAAGTTTCGTTGTCAAGAATATTGCCTTTCGATGTGAACAAAAGGTGAAGAATTTGGGACATTAATTGAGTTAAAGTCTTTTGATCTTTGGATATTTCAACAATAAGCTGATTCCTTTGATTTTCTAATTCTGGCATTTCATGTGAAACAACTGAACTTAAGAGTTGGTCCTCAAGTCCTTCAAGTGTGACAGAAAAGTTTATAACAGATAATTGAATAAAAACATCAGGTAAATATTGAGGATTTGAAAGCTTGGTTGTGATATATAATCGGAATTGAGGATCAAAATCAACCCATTTATCTCCGATACGTATTGACTTGCGACCACTTTGTGATTTAATCTTTGGAGAGAGGATAAATTGTAATCCTGGATCTAGAGTATCCCCTACATCCTCAATCAAAACTGATGATCCAATTCGAATCGCATTCTCGATATCCCGAGCATAATTGGGCTGATCTAGACGAATAGTTTTAGAAATCCCCATCGATAAAAGCCATTTCCTACCTTGGCCTTGAGGATCGATTAACAAGGGCCATCTTCTGGTGTTACTCACAAGAACACCATTTTGTTTTGATAGAGAGTCGTGAGGAAGTCCCGCTATTTGCCATTCCCTCAATGTAACCTGATCTGAAGCAATTTGTTCAATAATGAATGGAGAAGAAAACTTAATACCGATTTCTTGGCTTTTGGCGGTCCATTCTGTTATTATTGCCTGTCTGTATGGATATGAAAACGGACCAATGTATGCGACATGAAGGGCTATTAAAAGTGAATCACCTAAAAGCGATTCTTCTCGTTCTTGAAGCTCAGTAAGGTTTTCTGTCCATCTAAGTCTTTCAGAGTCAAGAGCAGTTGTGAGCTGAGAAGCATTCTTTAGTCGATACTCACATTGTTCAATTTTAACTTGAAGATCCTTTTGTGATGCTCGACTTTCTTCATATAGAATCTGAAGCGATGAGAGCTTCGCTGTTATAACTTGGACTTCATCCTGCTTAATTTTCAGTTTAAGCTCAGCTTCTTCAAGTTGTGCTCGAGCTTCATCCCTCTTTTTGATTTTAGGGGCAATTTTCTGGCTTTCAGTTACATATTTCTCAATGGCGGTAACCCATTTAAATAGACATGCTGCACTTTCACTAACACCCATCACCTTTTTCATCTCAAATCTTGGATCTGATCCCATTGAACGAATATGTGACAAAGTTGATTCGGGAATGTGCTGATTATGCACATCGAGAAGCTTATTAAAGAAATCTGTCTGTGCTAATAATGATTTAGCTGATGTCCAGTCTGGATTTCTACCATTCAATAAGCAAACAGCTTCCATTACTTCCACAACTAACTGAGGAGGCTTAACGAATGTTTTGACAACTGCAAGGTCGGATTTACGATTCCTCAAATCTTCAACTGCGGCTAGCGCGTTATTTAAAAATGGAAGAGCTTTATCCAGATCATCTTGAGCTTCTTCTGCTAATACCATAGCTTCTTCACGAACGGTCTTTACAATATCCTCTTCTGAGGAAATTTGCTTGTGAACTTCATTAACTTTTTCACGATCAATCTTTAACTGACTGAGCAATAACTCTGTTTCTGCAGCCTTCTTTTGAAGCATTGGCCGAAGGCTCTGTAATTCAATTTCCATTTCGTGGACTTTTTCGTTTGTTTCTGAAAGCTTTTCAATGCCTTTAATAAGTAACTGCTTCTTTTGTTCAATATCATATTGTCTTTTAGTTAATACAGAATTTAACAAAGTGAAGAACTCAATAAAAAGAGCAGGTGTAACATAATAAACCCGATTTAATTCATTTTGAAATCGATGGGATTGCTCTGACACAATATGATGGGCATATGTTGCTAATTCAGCAACAATATTGATATTTTGCAAAACAATTGGAAAATCTATTTTCTGGAGTAATTCGAGTGAAACAGCATGAAGTGCATTGGATGGCCATGGATCATACCAATCAATTGTGCAACAACTAATCAATGACGGGAATATTTGGCATCTATTTCGAAATCTTCCGCCAATTGGGGATAAAGCAAGCACTATATGAAGATTCCTAATAACATTTGATGTAAATTTCTTGCATAATGAATCATAAGCCAAAGATTCTCCCGCTTTTTTCATTATTGGAACAAGCTCGTTTATCATTTGATCATACTCTTCTCCTTCAAATAATCCAGGAACTTCTCCTGAATTTAAAATATTATTGATATCATCAAGGAAAGACTCATCAACTATTTGTTCATCTGTAATTAGAAACATAATGGGCTTATTCTGAATACCGGTTACTTTAAAAATACCTTTAAGATCGTTTCGGAAATCAGAAATTTTGTACTCTTTGGTTGGTTGGGGCTCAAAAAGATCCATTTCTGCAACAAAAGCCGAAAAACGAGCTATTGTACGCTTTCCGGTTCCTCCCATTCCTACGAGAAGCATGTGACCCTGAGGCTGCTTTAAAACACGTAAAATGCGCAAAATATGTTCAACAGCTTCTTTGAAAAGAACTAATTGTCCTTTATACATTTCAGAAAAAGTATTTAGGGATGCCATGAGCTGGTTGTTAGACAAAACCTCTTCATAAACACGAGGAATATTATCTCCATATCCACCTAAAATGTCAGTCCACAATATTGGATGATCATCAAATATTAAATGTGGATCATCTTTAATTTTGAGATGATGCTTAGCCACATCAAATAGAACGCCAGATAATATGCCTCTATCTCTGTTGTCGATCATCCTATCACCAAAAACCCTCAAATTTTCATGATACCACAACTTTACGAATGAAGAATGATCATATAATGATTTGGTGTTCGTCATCAAAATGCCTTTGAACACCCTTGTTACATCACGAAGGTTGAAAGAATAATGGGATCTTGTGGGTGTTGGCAATAGTAAAGATTTGGTTTTCCTATAAAATGTTATTGATGCTTTCACAATTGAATCAGATAATGAAAACACCGTGTCAGAAAACCCTTTCACAAATTGGTTCAAAACTTGTGAAAAGATCCTGTAAAGTACAGTATCATTTGGAGAAGGTAGAGACAATAAAGAAAACTGAGAAATAAATCTCTTTGAAACAGTTCCTGATGATATTCCAGATGCAATTATTGTTAAATCTTCTATTTCATAGGAGAACAACTCATCTCGATTATACAAAGACTTGTTGTTAATTAATTGTCTCAGAAGCTCAAGTGGTGGTTGGGATCCATAATCATCCGGTTTTGGAAGGCTGAAATCATCAATCAAGAGTATTGCCGACTTGTTGTCAGGTGGGCCATACAATGTCTTTCGCTTTGATTGCATTTTTGATTCAAGTAGATCTTGGATCTGAGATGAAGTTGTCCTTGCACTAAGTGTAAATAGGATCGAATAAAATCTATTCATATTTGAAGCCAGTGTGCTTTGTATAATTGAGGTTTTCCCACAGCCACTCTCTCCCAAAAACATCACAGGTCTTTTCAAAGATATTAAAGATAACAGGAGGGTCGAGTAAGTAACTGTATCAACTGTTGGAATAATGGAGGACCCCTCAATAATATACTCCGTTGACCAAGGTTCAAATTTTAACTCATTTTGGCTAAGATAATAATCAAACAAGGTTTTCCGGGGAGGATATGTAATTCTTCTCTCAAAAATTTCTCGCAAAAATGTATCAAAATCAGATCTACTTTGTTCGGCAATAATTCCGCCAAAAGCCCAACACATTGCATAAGAATAAATATGAGATATTACTTTTGGAAGCGAATCTAATCCAATGGAGGAAAATTTGATGTTGCTCTCAAATACAAAAGAATCAAAGAAAGAAAACAATGTTTGAACAAGATTGTTGGGAATTGGCTCAATAACACATTTGCAGTGTTCTTTGAGAACTTCGAGGGCTTTATCAATGGTAATATCGAATAATTCTGAGAGCATTGATCTTGTTTCAAAATAGTGTCCTTCAATCCATGAATCAACAAGAGGCCTCCATCCTAAATCTTCTGGTTGATAATAAACCATTCCGCATCTCGACACTGTAGCAGGAGAAGCTTGAGAAAGATCTCCAACTTCAAACAATAATTGCATTTTATCAGTCATCTTAATTCTATCAGAATTTGCCAAAGATAGTAGCTTATTATCATCCAAAACAGTATTCATATTTTCTATCCATAATGCGTCAACAGGTCCATCGAACACAATCCATTGAAATAATGATGGATCTGCAGATGCCATTTCACTAAACATTTTGCCCACAAGACCATTTTTCCATTCTCCAGTAACCAAATTATATGCACCATATAATTCAGTTAATGTCACGGCTTTCGGATTAAGTTCTCTTATTACAACAGTACTACCCATTAAATCCAAGGCGGCTGATAAAACAAGCCTTGATGTGGTTTTTCCTCCCCCAGTTGGTCCAACTAACATAACTCCATGACGAATATGTATTGTTTGATAGAGTTGGATAGTTTTTTGCACTAGAAAATCACTAGTTTGTAAACCCATTCCATCAAGAGATTCGGATATTGCCTGTATCAACTCTGTAAAATTATCTTCATCAAATATGATCCCAGGAAAAAGATCACAAATTATTGCATTAAACAATTTTGTATCATCATTTAAAAGCTTTGAGAGATTAGAATCTCTCATGGCTCTAATGATCAATACTTCTTCATCAAGAGATGGGGATTTTCGTTTAATTGACCCCGCCATTACTAATACGGATTTCAAAGCTCTCATACCAAAATCATAATGGCTTTGTTGACTAAGCATTTGAGATGATAGTTGATATAACTGGGTAACTTTTTGGGCCAATGGTTTTGCTTTATTAAACCCTTCACTATATAAAATTACTTCTGCAATCATAGAATAATCCGGAACCATCATCGCAATTGGTCTAAAGAGAGATTTGAGATTATCTGGAAGCTCTGTCCTTCCAGCATAGCCTGGATTCATTGTGATAAAGACTCCAACCCTACAATTCAAAGGTATTACTTGACCAGAAAACTCAAATTGGTTCAATTCCATTGCAACTGCTTGTTGAACGGTCAAAATTTGTTCTGCGATAACAGATAAGACTTCGGAATTGATCCTGTTAAACTCATCAAAGCATGCCCAAGACCCTGTTTGCGCTAGGCCACTGAAAAAACTCTCCATTTGAATAACAGTAACAGCATCAGAGCAATTAAAGACAACACAAAAATTGCCAATTGCCTTGGCCAAATCTTTAACAGTTTCGGTCTTACCTGTTCCTGCAGGACCAGCAGGACTTCCTCCAAGAAAATTCTGCAATGCACTAGTCAAGGTTAGGTAACATCTTTCGGTTAATGGAGTAACGACTAATCTTGATGTAGCCCCGAGATACTCATAGCCATATTCAATTACAGAATTACCTTGTAGAATTTTCACTCTATTAACATCATCATCCCAGTAGTATCTCAATCTCCTAGTCCATTCAAAATCATCTCTATCAGATACTTTTGACCCTATTAACTCAGATACAATATCTCTCGAGTGAACGTCTAATGTAATTAGTGCGACAACGCTAGATCTCATTGCTCTTGTCAAGTTGCATCTAACTAAATCAGCTAATTGTGATAACTGAGAAGCTTGAAGGTCTAATAGCTCATTCAAAGATTCAATTGGATTCGGATTCATTAGCGCAGATTCAACAAAATATGCAAAATAAACTTGAGATATTACCGAAACTACTTGGGCAGGATTTCTTTGAATCCAATCAACCCGTTCTGTCTCATCATATGTTTGTTTTCCTTGTTTAAAAACTCGATGTAGAGCATTTTTCATTGATTTTTCAAGATTCGACATCCATCCTTCAATAGCTCCCAATGTTTGGCATTTTCCTAATGTAATCATTTCTCCTTCTAAACTATTCATTGAAAGAATGTCTTGTCCATTAGGAGTAAATTGAAGTGAGAATATACCTTCGAATATCTTGGATAAAAATGGTTGAACTGCTTTAGGATTTCGAGCCTCGGCGAAGATTCTGAGAAGATTCTCATTTGATAAGAAATAAAACCTTGGAAATGCTGTTCGTTTCTTTTGCAAAAATGATTCGAGTGATTTTTGAATTCTTTCTGTCGTTTCAATGAACTGTTCAAACATTGTAACAGTTTTCTGCGATGAACATAGTTTATAAACTCTTGGATTATCTCTGGCATGTAAACTCCATGCTTTGTATTGTCTCTCCAATTGCGTGAGTTCCTTTGAATCTGTAGGTAACTCTCTTTGAATATCACTTGATCCAAAAACTTTGTATAATGAATTGAAGTTGATTTGAAATTGGGAAATATAGTCAAAACATTTTCCAAGGAGTCCCATAGAACGAGAATCTTCATCAACCTGTGCTTTAATTGCACCTACAAATCTTGAGCTTCTTATGCTTGATAATTGAACTTGGGTATCTTCTAAAACAGAAACAGCATCATCTAATGATTTGACTAGGTAAAAATCTTTGATGTCTTGGTGAGGAATCATTTGAAAAACAACATTATCCCAAAGCTGCTCAATATCTCTTAGCATTGATAATAATTGTGCTTCATTGGAAGCGTCATTTGAAATCGATTCAATTGATTCAACAAATGTAGATATGTGCTTTTCGATTAAAAAACTTAAAGAATAATTCATTTCTTCAAGTTTGACGAGTCCTGTAATCGTTTCTAACTTATTCCAATGTGATGAAGTCAGATTAACATTCGAAAATGCAATGACAACTGGAACCATTTCATTTATTGAACTTACCGACCTCTTTAATGATAAACCTAGAGGATGATCTGGTAATCCAGAACATATTTGTATAGATATTCTGGAAAACTTGGATACTTCTTCTGCAAAATTTCCCACATTAATTGCTCTGAATGGTGTTGGATTCCATTGAGAAATTTTCTCTTGCCAATCTTTATATGATGTCCAGAGCAATAACTTGAGATTTAAGTCATTTGAAACACCTGAAAGTTCATCAATTGGAGACACTCTTATCTGCAATGAACGCTGATAATCCTGTATTTGATCAACTCTATTTTTAATTTCCATCATTTCTGCTTGCTTTTCTTTTAAGTAAATAATATTATTATCAACGTTGTCTTCTTCGGACATTATTGCAGGATTTTGAAGGGAGTATGATAGATCAAGTATTTGCGATCTTATTTGTTGGAGTAATCCTGTGATCGATGGTGACCATTTCTTTATCTTATTCTCTTCATCATCATTCATTGTCACCAACAGGTTTTCTAATTGAGAAATTAGTAAGCCAAGGGATCTATAAGCCCCGAATGACTCATCAGATGCTTTAATAGAATTATCTGTTATTAATGTATAGAATTCAATAATATCTCGATAAAATGACCTAATACTATCCAGATCTTTCATCGTTTTTCTTCGAAACTCAAGTTGTGTTATAAAGAAATGAATATCTTGAGGATCACGATGAAGCATCATTAGAGCGTCAGAAACAATTAATGTCAATGATTCTACTTTTGTTTCAGCAATTATTGGGATTGCATAATGGAGTTGTGATAAGCATCTTCGAGGAGAAGGTCTAATCAAATCACAGAATGATGATAGTATGATGAGCAAAAGATCGATTTGAGTCGATCTTTCCAGAGCATCCATTCTTTTAATTTCATTTCTATATATACCCAAAGCATCCCCGAAAAATGAAGCAGGTGGGTCATCTTTCTGAATTTTATGAACATCGAATGCTTGGTTTCGATTAAATGAAATAAGGAAATCTTCATAATCCAATATTTTGTGTGAGGCAAGAGAATATGCTTTATCAATTCTGTTTATGATATCTTCTGACAACAATCGATATTCATAATTATTCTGAATTATTTTGGAAAGAGGTGTAACAGGTTCTTCCCATCCATATGATGAAGAATATTGTGCTAAACTAGGGTGAACACTAAAAAGAGGAATTCTTTGAATATAAAGAACTAATGAATCCCACATATCAATTATAGCATTCTTCATTTCTTCGGATGATGGCGAAAATGATAATTTGTTGTTTTTAACAACCATTTCTGTGGACAACCTTGTTATATCACCCCCTGATGTATTTCCTCTTGGAGAAAGAAAGTCCTTCAAATTTTTGTAACTTTGAATTACGAATGCAAACAATGAATGAACAAGCATATAATCACATAGTCTGATGAATCTTGAAAGCCGTTTGTAACAGAACCGCTGAGTAGCCAATTGTGTATAAACCATCATTTCAGATGCCGGAAGTCCTTTAGGTGGTTTATTTTGACTATTCTCCTTAACTTTCCTAGCTGTTAGTGGATGTTTACCCGATCCCTTCGGCTTTTCGTAATGTTTTTCTTTGGATTCTTGATTTTTTTGCTCTTTCAGGGCATTTTTCTTTTTAGATTTAACAGATTCATTAAATGATGAACCTGTAGATTCATATATAACATCGCAAGATTGAACAATGGTAATTCTTGCTTTTTCGATTTCAGAATCAAGAATGGATTTAATTGATTCCAAGTGAGAAAACTGTCTTTCAGTAAACTGTGTAAGACTTAATGTTTGACTAGATTTCACATCAACCAGAGATAAATGATGTATATTGTTGCATGCTACTTGTAATGACAAAACAGCCTTTCTTAATATTGAATTGACGACAAAGAGGCTTGAGCTCATTCTAAGATTAGAATTATGAACCTGTTGGCTCCTGGTAATGCTGTGTAAAAGACTGAATGATCTCCATTTTTCATATTTATGGAAAAACGAAATACTTTTCATTCGGATATACATTGAACATTCCCTTAGCCAGTTATCTAACTTTACGAATTCGACTTTGTTGTTTTTGTAAACTGTCACCCCATTTGAACTCAAGGTATAATAATCATCCCAGTTAACATCGCTCGGGGCAACAACTTTCAGATAATATGAATTCTCAGGTTCTTTTGAAGTAGGTGGGGTAGAATGAAAGTACAAAAATTCCTCATGCAATTCTTTCTGTTTCATCAGCCGAATATAATAAAACACCATTGTAGGATCATTCCAAAGCTCATCAGAAATAATTGGAGAATAATATGGACTTGGCCTAAATAATTCTAAATCTGCCTCAATTTGAGCCTTAATATTGCTTTTCTTGAGTCTAAACACTGTCCTTGGAGTGTTTTCGGTATCAATTTCAGTATTCCTAGACGTTGACCTATTTGTCAATCTAGAAGAACGGTTATCGACTGCTGAAGTGGGCCTAAACTCTAATGGTATAAGGTTTGGTGGTCTTCCTCTTGGAATTGCTTTCCTATTCAACAAATCCGTTTTAGAATCATCATGTATAGAGGTTCCCTCTCTGTAAGTTTGCGGAGAAACAGATTCCGAATCGAAATCGAATATTGATGTCGGTGCTCTGGCAGTACGTGGTGTATTGCTAATAACAGAAACAGGCCTGCTCGATCCAATATACATGTTATTCGGCGCTAAATCTTTCTCAATAATGGACTGAGCCCGATTTCCAATCCCACTTGGAATTGCTAAAATTGGAACATTTTTTGTGTCATCTTTTTGAGTTTTGTTGGTTGTCAATCCCGGAGATATTTGTGATGTATTCTTGGGCCTTAAAAAATTAGATGGTTGTGTTTTTTTCTGTTGAGGATAAAGCCTATCACGCAATAAATCCTTTTCACTCATCCAAATTTTCAAAAAAAAACCGTTATTTCCAAAACCCCAAAATAATAACAAATAGTGAACAAAAAACAGTGAAACACCAATTTTATTGCTTTTTAGTGAGATTCTCACTTGGTGTTGTATTCGTTATTTATACCGATGGAAACCGCAAAAATAATTCAATAATTCTATCATTTCACTTGTTTAATGTCTTTTGATATTGTGTCATCCTTACCCTTTTTGGTGGAATTTCAGGACAAAATTTATGCCTTAAATAGCGAAAGTATTTTTGGTGTGTCTAGCTTCATTCTTTCAAACGAATTGTTGTCAAATGAGACTGGAATTCGCCAAGTTGCTCATGAGATATGCATTTTCGTTAGAAATCGTCCAAATTCTTTGGAAATGATTGTTAAGTTGGTTATTGAGCTTTTGAAGGTTGAATCAATGAAAAAGTTGACTCAATTTTTGGCTGATGAATTACTCAACCCAGCAAAGGATATAAGTATTGAAAATAGCATAGCATCTTTTGGTTTATTGAGAAAGCTATTCCTTGGGGGATTATATACTGCTAATGAGGTATTTGGTTTTATTTTGAGATTCCCTGAGAGTAGGAAAATCAGGCTATTTGCTTTATTATGTTTCTTTGCTCCTGAATTAAATGAACAACTTCCTAATCAATTCAATATCCTTTGGAAGAGAATTCAAGGATTCAGCATCGGTGATAGCGCTTTTCTATCATTATACACCAATTTCAATGACTATAAAGCCAACAACTATGAAAAATTAAGAATGCTCCTTGATTACGGTTGCCTGAAGTCATCAATTCAGTTTGGAATCAAAATGAACGATTTGAGAGTGATTGAAAGAATATCTGAGCTAAATGAAAAACTAGAACCAGCTGTCTTAGAACCTTTTTCAATCACAAAAAGCGCAACACCAGTACAATATGCAGCATTTTATGGTGCATATGACGTTTTCATGGCGATTTACGGAAAAGGAGGAGATATATCAAATGCTTTGAATTTTGCCATTGCAGGAGGTTGTAAAAGGATTATTGATGTTTGTTTGACTCAAACTCAATTGTCAGTCAAAAATATTAATTCATGTATTTCATCACATCATAGAGAGTTTTTCGATTCACTTTTATCAAGTGTAACGAAAGATGCTCTTATTGCTGCAGCTTCTTTTAATTATATTTATGCTGTTGACAGAATAGTTTCTTCTGGAATGGATATTAATGTATCTGATAGCAATCAAGTTCTTTTTGTTTTTATTTAACTCCTCTTCATGCTGCATCTGTAAATGGAAATCTATTTATTTCCCAACTGCTGGTTTCAAAAGGAGCCAGTATTAACAAAAAATTTAGGTGGGGAGAAACCCCTCTTCATTTTGCTGCAATGGGAGGCCAGCTTCCTGTTGTATCTTTCCTAGTTAGCAAAGGCAGTGATATTTATTGTGAGGATGAGAGCAAATGGACTCCATTCTTTAATGCAGTTGATAGTGGAGAGCTCAGTGTGGCTGTTTATCTTGCTTCCAAGGGCAGTGATCTTAATAGAAAATGCAAAGACGGTCAATCACCACTTCATCTTGCTGCATCTCTTGGAGATTTGACAATGGTCGAATTCCTTGTGATGAATGGTGCTGATGTAAACAGCAAAGATGATAAGAAGAGAACACCTCTCTTTGAAGCCATTTCTCAAAACAGAGTCTCAGTGATTGAGTTTTTGGTTGAAAATGGTGCTGACCAAACTGAGAAAGATTTGTTCGACCAGGCTCCAATACATCATGCTGCTAGCCTTGGTCATGTTAGATCTGTTGAATTGTTAATACTTAAAGGAAGTGATATTAATGTTAAGGATAAAGTTGGTAACACTCCCTTAATACTGGCTTCAATGAAGGGCCATCTCGCTGTATGTGAATGTTTAATTGCTAAAGGTTGTGATCATAAGATACAGAACTTTGTTGGTAAGTCCGCTGTTGATCTTGCCGCAACACAAGATATCATTATGCTCCTCTCCAAGCACTAAAACTTCAATAAACAAGATTTTTAAAAGTGACACAATCATGAATATTGGAAAATCAATCCCAACTTTGCCAGTTCCTCGATTAATGAACCCAATAACTGGTATAAACTGTAATTTTGGCTCCGAAGGTGATCAACCTTTTTTTGGATATGCACCTTCAGAGACCCCAATTAGACTTGTTACATGTCCTGAATGTAACAAGCCTGTTAACGCGGCTCATATTCACAAACATCAGTCAATGCATAAAACTCTTACCCCCAATGTTGCTTCTCAAGAAGATAATTTCAAAATAGAAACAAATTCCAGGTTATTACCAATGGCAAAGTGTAATTATGCGGAAAGGCATACATGGAATATAGGAAAACCCATTACAAGAGATCCAAAATAATATTAGTAAATAAAAAACATTTTATTGGAAGAAATGTGTAGATATTAGAGATGGGAACTCATTGGTTTTAATAGGTTGAGAAAACTCAAAAATGGCCCGATTTTGTGGATCAATCAATTCTTTTTGGGTAAATTCTTCATCTGGGCCCTCAATATCATCAAAACCAAGTGGGGTTATCATTTGGTTCACCATTAGATCAAATGAAGTGTTACCTAATTTGGAAATTAGGAATCTTAATTCTTTTTGTCTCTCCTCGGGTGATGAAAAAACATTATGAAAATGAATATATTCATCAGCGTGCTTTTCATCAACAATTGATAATATATATACTATGGAATCACACAATGTATAAACAGTTTCATCAAAAAATTTGTGAAGTTTGTGCTCCCTATCATCAATAAAATCAGGCGAAGGATCTGCAACATGAGATTCTGGATCTATTGATCTTTCCTCCGGTTCTTCGATAATATCTGGTCTTGCAAATTCTAGGGTAATCTTTTGGTCTTTCTCTTTGAGTTCTTCAACTAGTGTACGGATTGTTGTGTCATACTTTGAAAGCTGATCAAATAGAGAATCACACTCTTTTTGCAAAAGATCCTTGCTCATTTGCAAATAGCGATTTTTTTCTGTAAGTTGAGCATTTTTTTCCACAATATACTTTGCTTTTTTGACTTCAGCTGCCAATTTATTCTTCTCTTGATCAATTTCTCTCATCATTTCTACTACTGTATTTTCAAGACTATTTGCTGTCATTCCCCTATTTTTCAGTGTTTCACTTTGTATTGAATCTATTAATTCCCTTTCATGCTTTTGATGAAGCTGGTAATAATCATCAAGTGCTGTTGACATCAGCTGACTCTGCTGTTTCTTTTCTGTCTGATATGTTTGCTGAGCTTCAGATATTTCTCTTCTAAGTTGATTTTCTTGAGCAGCTATATTTGCATTATTATCTCTTCGCATTATCAACATCTGTAGATTATTCTTAAGCTGGGTGGCTTCAATTGCAAATGAACTTTTCATCTGGCTGGTTTTGTTAGAATTTTCTTTTCTCTTCTCGATCTGGTCATGCTTAAGTTTCTCAAATAAAACCTTATTTCTTCGCTTCTCGAGTTTAATTCTTTGCAGTTGTGCACCAATTATGCTCTTGATATCTTTCATATCATTTTTAAATGACTCTTCCTTATTCTTTGTCTCGCGCCTATTACTTGATGCGCTCTTTGCACGATCTAATTGTATCGGGATATCATTCTCAACGCTTTTAATTTTATTAATAATTTCCTCATCCTCAAACAAGGTGTATTCTACATCCATCTTTCCAGTTCTTTTAATCTGGGTAATGGGTCTTTGGGCTCGTCTTGGAGGCATTTATTAACGTCTTGTTTACAATTGTGCTTTATTGAACAGATTTAAAACTCTTCACTCACGTACTCATTGAGTTTCTCCAAGTTCAACTGGGAAAGTTTAGGAGATAATCTTGCTGTCCGGTGGCTATCTCTTTTTGTCTGTATCAAGCATTTATTCAATACTTTTTCTGCATTGGAAATCCTTTCAAGTGTAGACCTCCCTGATCCCTCTTTGTTTTCGATAATTCTAACTTGTGAGAAGGTGCTCCTTTCTCTCGCTGTACTGCTACTCATTGAAGTTTCACTCATTACAGAAGGCTCGCGCTCAATGTATTCCCCAAATAATGGCTCAACATCAATTGGTTCGATTGGAGGCGAAATACCCAATTCCTCAAATTCTTTTTGTATCTTCAATGCAATTCTTTCACTCTCCTTAACTTTCTGGTCCATTTCTTCAAACTCATCATGTTTAACTGGCATTATGCTAAGTTGGGATGGGTGCAATAAATCATCAGATCTTATTGATGATATCTGTATTTGCTCTATTTGTGTACATGCAAGGTTTTCCAATTTCTTTTTTCCATCAGAAGTAAAAATATCCTCTGGAAGTGGAATGCATAATAATACTTTGGTATGAGGAGTGTTTTCTTTGCCAATATTCGAAAAGAATACCCTTTTATCTTGCACCGACATCTGGGGAAGGCATCCTTTGCAGTAACTATCATTCCTAGAACCTGCTTTATCCCCACTCTTCATGTGTACGTTTAAATTGTTTTCATTTAACCTGGACAATTACAATAATAATACTTGTGCTGATCTTAAAAAACAAATTATTTAATGCTGATTTTGTTGTTGTATTATTTTAATCAAGTATTTCACGTAAGAATCACTCCCACAGGCTCAATATCCATTGATAAATGCATTTTTAGTGATATAGTATCAACAGGACATGGTGGTGCAATCTCTGCATCATCTCTTTCTCTATATTTAGCTAGATCCTCATTTTCAAAGATTTCTTCAACGGGATGGGGCGGGATGATTTATTTGGCAACTGGTGATAACACTTATATTCAATGTTGCTCTTTCTCAGATTTCAATAATGATTATGGTCATGCAGGAAAGTGTATTTGTGCTCTTATGCGGAATGATTTTTCCCTTAATGGTTCTGTTGTTAGCAATCCTGTTTCTAAATTTGGTTATGAGATTATTTGTAACCTTGGTCTCCATTACCTTCTTAATTACAACAATCTCTCTTCCAATGTAAATCAAAATAGAGCTGGTGTAATAATGGCTCATGATAACCTTAGTCCATCTGTTTTTAAGATTGAATACAGCATATTTACTAATAATACCTGCCCAAACATGATTTATGTAGCAGATTCGTCTTCAACTGTGAAGGTCATCAATCGAATCTCGATTGTTCGTTGTCAAGATTCGACTGCATTTTATTTTAAATATCCAACTCAAATCTTGAACAGTAATATAATACACCCGGAGAACAAACTGGGGGTGAAATATGTTATTGATAGTTCATGTATAACACACACCGAAATAGCCAACTTTGTACCTCTTAGCAAGCTATCTGATGACAATTGTTTAATTATGCAAATTAATTCAATTGGACATAGAAGATCAAGGCTCTACATTATTGAAACATTCATATTGCCTTTCTTTTCCTTTGAGAGTCATTAGGTTTCTTTGTATGTGGATAAGATGTGTGGAATGCATGGTTTTTCGGTTCAATTTTTCAAGCATTTGGAGGAGAATTCCTATAAAACTGATTTTTTCTTCGGATATTGATATTATAAGATTTGATGCCGTTCTTACCAAGAAAATTAAATCTCTGTGTTACCAAATGTTGGTTTTTTTGTTGCATTTTTTTAATCAGATTTTTAATACTAAAATTACTCCTACTGGTTCAATTACCATTGATAAGTGCTTTTTTGGTGATATATCATCAACAGGGCATGGTGGCGCGATTTATGGATCATCTCTATCATTAAATTTGGCTAGATCGACATTTATCAGGACTACATCAACCGGATATGCTGGAGCAATTCATATAGCAACCGGAGATAACACTTTTATACAATGTTGCTCATTCTCATATTTTGATAATGATTATAGACATGCTGGAAAGTGCTTGTGTATTCTAATAAGCGGTTCTTTTTTCTTTAATGGGTCAACTATCAATAATCCTCAAACTCAATATGGTTATGAGATGATTTGCGATTTGGCACTTCATTTACAATTAGTTTCTAACAACCTCTCATCAAATATCAATCAAAACAGAGCTGGTATTATAACGGCTCACGATATACTTAGTCCAAACATTTTTAACCTCGAATACAGCATTTTTATTAATAATTCTGGCCCATACATGATTTATGTTGCTGATTTACCCACAACCATAAAAACAATCAATAGGATTGTTATAACTCGTTGCCAAGATTCCATTGCGTTTAATTTTCGGTACCCAACTCTAATTTCGAACAGCAACATTGTGCACCCAGAAAACAAACTCGGCCTCAATTATACTCTCGATAATTCATGTGAAACCAACAATGAAATAATCAATTTTGTACCCCTTAAGAGGATATCTGATTACAATTGTTTACTCATGCAACTTATCACACATGATACCAAAAGATCCGGTATTAACATTATCCCCAATATCGTATTACTCTTCCTGGTAGTCAGAAACGATTAAATTCGTTATTTGATTAAAGAGTAAACCATACAAAAACAAATACTAAACGCCCCATTCTGAAAATTGAAATGAAAATAGAATCAACAGAAATATTAAATATTTTCAAGCAAAAAACCATTATCATCACAAAAATTTCATAACTTTTCTGTTGATTATTTACGGCTAAATTCGTTTTTAGAAAATCCGTTAATAGAAGGATCACTTCACTAGTTTTTATGGTTCGTGAAATTGTTCACATCCAAGCAGGTCAGTGTGGTAACCAAATCGGTGCAAAGTTTTGGGAAGTCATCAGCGATGAACACGGCATTGATCCAACAGGCTCCTACCATGGTGATTCAGATCTTCAATTAGAGAGGATTAACGTTTATTTCAACGAAGCTACAGGTGGCAAGTATGTTCCTCGTGCTGTCCTTGTTGACCTTGAACCCGGTACTATGGACTCCGTCCGTGCTGGCCAATATGGTCAACTTTTCCGCCCAGACAACTTCGTTTTCGGTCAAAGTGGTGCTGGTAACAACTGGGCCAAGGGATATTATACAGAAGGTCAAGAACTTTGTGAATCCATCCTCGATGTCATCCGTAAGGAAGCTGAATCCTGTGATGCCCTTCAAGGTTTCCAACTTGTTCACTCCCTCGGTGGTGGTACTGGTTCTGGTCTTGGTACACTCCTTCTTAACAAGCTCCGTGAAGAGTACCCAGATCGTATCCTTTCTACCTACTCCATCGTTCCATCTCCAAAGGTTTCTGATACCGTCGTTGAACCCTACAACTGCACCCTCTCTGTTCACCAGCTTGTCGAATCTGCTGATGAAGTTTTTTGCATTGATAACGAAGCTCTTTACGATATCTGCTTCCGCACACTTAAGCTTACAACTCCAACATATGGTGATCTTAACCACCTTGTTTCCCTTGTTATGTCTGGTGCTACATGCTCCCTCCGCTTCCCAGGTCAACTCAACAGTGATCTTCGTAAGTTGGCTGTCAACCTTGTTCCATTCCCAAGACTTCACTTCTTCATTGTTGGTTTCGCTCCACTTACATCCCGTGGTAGCCAACAATACCGTGCTCTCACTGTTCCAGAGCTCACATCCCAACTCTTCGATAACAAGAACATGATGGCTGCTTGTGACCCACGCCGTGGTGTTTACCTTACTGCCTCTGCTCACTTCCGTGGCCGTATGTCATCTAAAGAAGTCGATGAACAAATGCTCAACATCCAAGCCCGTAACACATCCTACTTCGTTGAATGGATCCCATCCCACGTTAAGGCTAGCATTTGTGACATCCCACCACGTGGTCTTAAGATGGCTGCTACCTTCATTGGTAACACTACTGCTTTCCGTGAGCTCTTCACTCGTGTTGACTCCCAATTCCAGAAGATGTACGCTCGCCGTGCTTTCATCCACTGGTACGTCAACGAAGGTCTTGAAACCGTCGAATTCGATGAAGCTCGTTCCAACATGACTGACCTCATCCAAGAATACGAAATGTACGAAACTGCTGGTATCGAAACCAACGGTGGCGAAGAAGATGATGAAGAAGCCCCAGCTGCCAACCAGTAAAGAATCAATATTCTTATTATTATGTTAGATCAAGATAATCTTTTCTCTTCTCAGATGCCTATCTTGAACCAATGGGTTCCTGATCAAGCCCTACCTCCAATGAGAATTCAAGAACTAAGTGAGAAAACTGATGCCCTTGTTTGCGAGTACAAATCCCAGAAACAAAGGAACAAATCTTTGAAAGAAGAAATCGAAAAGCTTGAGAAACTAAGAAATTTACTGATTAATCCTGAGTCTTTCGAAACAGAAATGAATAAATTGAAGCTTTCTATTAATTGCATGAATAATGCAATCCGATCCCTTGAAGAAAACGCAAAAAACACGACAAAATATTTGAAAAATGTTGAAAAGATGTGACATGGTTTTATTCAGCAATTAAATCATGTTTGTCCTTAATATGTATAGATATCTTTGGTCCTTTATCAGATGGAAGCACATAATAGCTTGCATTGACAGTGGCATGATCTTTTTCAGGAGGGAAGACTCTGTTTTTGATTGCTACTCTGGGCGATCTGGATTCAGTAATATTATTATAATAACCAGGTCCTGGCCCGTCAGGAGCTTTTGTACCAAATGATCCATATGAATCACGTAAGGAATACTGTGGACTACTTGGTTTCCCAACATAATACGAAGGCTTGTAGTGCCCAGGGCCTGGTGTTGGTTCAGCAAACTCTCTAAACCTTTGTTTTTCAACATCAGCCTTTGCTATTGTATGCCCTCTTATAGGCTCATTAAAAACTGGTGAATAAAATCCAGGCCCAGGAAGACCTGACTTTGAGTTGTCGTCTCTGCGTGAGCTTCCAATTGTTACAGGCCTCTTTTTCGCAAACTCAGAAGGCACAAGGTAATATGGTGTATCTGAAGAGTGCTCAGATTTTATGTATGAGCTTTTGATTTTAATTCTTGGGCTATCAGAACCGAATGGTTTTGTGTTGATATATTGTCCTGGTCCTGGAGTAGACTCATGATAGTAATGATGTGTGTGCTTCTTGTGAATATATATTGGTTTTGAACATAAGTCGCTTGGGATCAAGTATTGTCCAGGTCCTGGTGATTTTTCTCTTGTGACTCTTTCATGCTTTTGACCAATTGAGTACCTTGGCGATGATACCCTAAATTCATTATCTGAATGATAATCTGATGGGCTGGGTGTATTTGCTTCATCAGATCTTTCCTTATATCTGGATCCAATGGATATTTGAGGTACACTTGGTTTTGAAGGGTCATTTCTGGTATTGTATTCTGCCGGCCCAAATGGATTCTGGCTGTAACTTTCAATCTTTGGCTTCTTTCTTGGGTCATATGATTCTCTATGCAAATTTTTTCGGGGATTTAAATACTTTGCCCCAAAAGGTGGTGGTACATATTCTGGACCAGGGATTTGTTTTCCTTCTCTCGGATTTTTCGAACTACTATCAGGCTTAGGTCCGAAATATTTACCTTTGTTGTTTAATGTGGAAGGCAGAGCCACAAACTGGGCTGTATTATCAACCGTGTTTTCCTTATACCGATTCTTAATAGTGAACCTTGGAGATTCATTAATGTTTTGAGGTATCCTATACTGTCCTGGACCTGGTGTTTTCTCAACAGTGATCCGATGTGCCCAATGCTCTTTTCCCATTTGATAATTCTAAACGTATGTTAAATGGAAACTGAAGAGCTATTTGTGCTTTGTACTGATGAAAAAAAGATCAAAGTACCACAAATTGTTATTGACAACTCGCAATTTTTTCAAATATATAAAGAAACTTCTAAATATACTGATTATAAAGAGAAATTAGAAGCTAAGATGGTGACTTTTTCTTAATTACGAATGGAATTTTGGAATACTGTTCGGCTGCATATGGGTTAGAAGATTTTGGAGTGATATTAGGTATTTTTTGGGTTTCAATTCTCCTGATTTCTCTTTGAGAACCACCAATTAGGGCAACAGGTCTTGTGTAATCATTGAATAGCAATCTTTGAACCCACTGTCCTTTAACACTTATTGTTTTATCAAAATGAGTCTTCTTTCCGGGAGGTGGTCTTTTTGGGTTTTTTAACACACTCTTATAAGGCGAGAACTGAAGTGTATCAGCAAAACAAGATATTTTTGGTTCTTTTTCTTCAGGGTATATTGTGTTTTGGATGCTTGAATCATGTATTTGGATCGCAAAAGACCTGATTGAAGTGAAACAGGATGTACAACAATAAACCTTCTCGTTTTGTATGTTGGAAAGTTTGGTTCTTTTCTCGATAATACCAAAAAGATTTGTTTTGCTTGCGAATGGGAATGCTGTGTGCATTAAATATGATATAGCATCAAGTTTTGGAACAAGAAGAGTGGGTTTTTGGCATCCTTCATTAGATATAAAACATATTGTTGTTGATGAATGCATAGAAAGTACTAAACCAAAACAATTCAAGAAGATTTGCTCAGAAGGACCATAATTTCGAAGAATATATATTAAATAGTCATTTTTTGTTACATTTATATATGAATTTGATAGTAAAACTATAGATTTAAGATTATTGTCATATGAAAAAGCAAATTTATATTCGATTATTCTAGAATCGAAATATATTCGGCAGCAATCCAATATATGACTTTTTACACGATTACACATATCAATTTGTTCTTCTGGTACATTTATTTCCGAATTACTCATAACATAAATATCATTATTCTCAATTTTTATAATTTCGCTGCTCCTAACTGAAAATCCATTAATAATCTGAATAAAATACCCATTTCCATTATTATCAACAAAAAATCCTTCGGAAATGAAAGAAATTGATGATTTTTTAGTGTAGCACGAATAAACAATATCTTTAAACTCTTTCATCATACATAAATGTTTGGTACAATCTGATGACATTATGTGCGATTGGGGTTTTATATTCATTGATAACCACTATTAAATGTTTCTGTTGATTTCATCTGAAAGAGTTGATCAAGTTTTGGTAAATTCAATTGTTCATTTTTCCAAAGTTTCTCCACAATATACTTAATCTCATATTTTTTTTATTAAACAATCACCAAATGAATTGACATAGTATTGTAAGGTTATTACATCAAATTGATAAATACTTCTACCACTCCCTCATTATCAGGTCTTAGGACAGCTTTGAATCCCATTCTGTTGCATAATTTGATTACTAAAGGACGAATAATTGGGGATTTATTTGGAGAATGAATTCCCTTTCCAGTAATAAACAGGATATTTCTGAGTCCATGATAAGATGCATAAACTAATACCCTTAAAACATACTTATTAGCTTGTTTTTTGTTAAATCCATGTAGATCATGAATAACCTGCTTTTCTTTTTTAATTCTCTCTTCATTGTTCACTTTTTCTTGCATAATTCCCATATTGAAACCTCTTTGTATGCCAGTATCAATCCCTCTTTGTGTGCCAATATCAATCCCTCTTTGCATTCCTGTATCATTTCCTGTTATTTTGCCACTTGCAAGACCATCTTCATAACCCCGCCTATAATCTTTTTGTTCTTTATTAATAGACAATATGAGTAAAAAAACCAAAATTGTTAACACCACAATGAATAAAATTGAATCAATTAACTTATCCAGCATTAGTATCAAACAATATTAAAAAATGAAATTCTAAAAATTTTGCCAAGATTTTATAGTGTTTTTGTCTATTTCGTGTTTTGAATTTTCTGATAAAATCTGCTTTGTGTAAATTACTCTGGTGAAACTGAGATAATCAGGAATTAAGCACTATCCATCAGTTTATTCTCTGATTTGATTCGGTCAATCGACATCACATCATTAGAGGAAGCCCAATTGCGGTAAATGATACATATCAGAAATATTCAAAAAATGTTGAAGAGAAGAGATATTTGGCATCATCAAATAATTTACTATTTACTACCGAAAAACAACTCTTCGGTATTTTTAGGCTTTGATTTTCGGTTTTCTGTTTGAGTATTCTGAATAAGCTCTGAAGATGACAAAGAAACAATCGTATGGAAATCAGAATTGTTAACAGGATCTTGAGCTATAATAGCCTTAAGCTGTTGACCAATCTGATATACAGAATTCTTTGTGATATATTCATTTTGTAATATTCTTATTTGACTAACAATTGCCAAAGTTCGAACATATGGTGCCAGAACCTCCTTTCTAACAAAAACAGATGTCTTTGTATAACCATTTGGCTGCAGTGCTTCATTGAAAACAGAATCAATTCTAAACATGCCAGTGTGTCTGAAATGATAAATAATAATACATAATCGAGTATTGGGAGATGATATTGTTGATATATCAAATTCTGATTGATTTTCGCACCACAAAATTAGGACTTGATCGGTAGAAATCATTTTTTTCCTATTGACAAAATTTTTATCCAGTTCGTCTTGTTTAAACAGAACAGGTACTTTAAACATAACTTCGTACATTAGGTCAGCATAATATATTGATGATTCACAAATTCTGTTGGTAAGTTCGGCATTGTACCCTACATGATCAAGAAGATGAACATTCCAACCTAAAGCATACAAAAACTCTTTATAATGATTTGAAACATCATTAAGTTTTGAACTAATAATACTATTCATATCTCCCTTCTTACTTCCAGAATATAGTACACTAAATCTCATTGGATACCTATGATTAGTCTTATATATCTTCTCAAGAGTTGATCCTGATGTTTCTGCAGATAACTCCCTTGTATAGTATGGAGACTCAATAGTGATTGCACCGGTTGATAACATCAGTGCTGGGCGATTTGATGAAAAGCTGGTTTTCGGATTGAATACCAAGGGACTATTTGTGGAAACATTTGGATCGATTTGATTAACTTCAATTGTTTTAATGAACTCCTGATATGATTCATTAGACATGTGTAACTCATTAGAAATATTGGGTTTATCAGCAAATGTGTCAATAATCTTGGAAAATGATGATCCGAATGTATTCTGTTGATCTGATGCAACAGATTTAATTGAGATTGGATCAACATTTTTAGCGGAAATACCGAAACCTTTAATTGAACTTTTTTGGAAAAACTGGCTATTAATGGGATTAAATTTCCAAATTGATCTTTGTGCATTCAATTGGCATTGAATTGATAATTGGTCTTTTGTATTAAACTGATATACAGATCCGGTCCTTGTAAAATATGGAGAATTTCTTTCAACAGTACTTTGAGGAATTGACATAGTAAGAGGAGAATTCACAGAATGAACATATGGATATGCACCGAAATAACATCCAATCAATTCTAATAATGATTTCACATAAGGGATGGTTAATTTTTGAATAGTAATGGGGAAATCACTTTCAGGCTTTCCCATTATTGAAGATAAAAACAAAACAAAATCCTTAAAAATCTGGGATTTGTGGAAAATTGAATAGTTATATATTAAAATATATGATATAGAAGTGATTACGCTCAATAGATTTGAAGAGCTGCATACATTGGCATTTGTTGTCAAAGAGTTGATAATAATCTGCATTCTTGATTCTAAGAGAATAGGACAGTGTTTTTGGATTAGAAAAGAGTAAGGGAGAATTGAGTGAATGATGATGAATCCATTATCCGAGCCCAATAATTTTGCCGGTTCAAAAACAGAAAAAATACATTCCAAATTATTCATTGAAGGGCTTGACAAACTAAGTTCATCGGATAAATATGGAATAAAACATCTTGATAGTTGCTCCCAATCAATTTTTCCTTTCGTTGATTTTTGGCATAGAGATTGAAAGTACTTTAATACTCTGGATCTTGTCTCAGTTGATTTCTCTTTAATAATTTTAACTGCTTTCTCATTATATCGAGAAACATTATCATTGATTCTACTCAATAATTCGCTCTGGATGGACTCTGGTAAGCTGTATCCATCTTTATACACAACTATTGAACTAATAAAATCAATATCGTTTTCTGTTAATGAAACAATATCCATTTCAAGGATTGATAAAACAGTCGGTATCAAAGAAGTAAAACCAGTAAATTGCAATTTAAAGGTTTCATAATAAGCTTTTTTCGCTGAAGTAATAACTTGTTGATCTCTGCTCAATAAGTTATCAAGAATGCAAACATACCATTTATGAAGAATATTAGAATCTAGTGCGGAACTCAACTCAGGATGTAATATGAATGAAATAAGAATATTAAATGCAGATATGGATATTTTCGAGTTCTTACACTCTAATATCGGGTCAAATAATCTCTTTGTGATAAGAGGGATACCATCTATCATATTAATATCCACATTAGGAGGATAACACATTAACTTTGATAAAACAAAATAATACTCAATAATGATCCCGAAATAGAGTTCCTTATGATCATCATTATCAAATTGCATATATATCATAAAAGTCTCAAGAAAATCTTCTGCCATTTGATAGAACTCTTCATCTGAGTATTCTTTTAATTTTATCGGAGAAATATCAATTCCCTCAAATAAACTTTCATGTTCCAAAAATGGACCCCAAAAACATGGGAGTTTTTTCAATACAAGATCTTGTGGGAAATCAACAATAAATTTAATTTCCTTCACAACAAAATCAAAATTGTTTGATATTTGTACTCTGTGTTTGTTGTTATAGTATTCCTCACATTTAGCCATAAAATCTTCGTCAAGTTCCACATTAAATACCTTGGTAAATGAGAGAAGTGCAAAAAACTGTGAATATTTTGCTGCTGCTGCTGATAAAAAGTAATATTTAAGCACGATGACAGATACAAACTTCATTGTATTACCATTAAGGATCTTTTTGGAGATAAGGAAATGGAAAAACTGAAGGAAAATAAAAACACTCATTTTTGGTTGATCACTCACCAGATCAAACAACAATTCAATTCTTGAAAGTAAATCTTCTTCTCCAAAAAGCTCTAGATGAGAATTAAAATAGGCGAGTATAAAATCTTGAAATGCTGCAGAAATTTGAGTTTCCTTCCTTTCATCGTAATATCGCTTGATTATCGTACACATCTTATCAGCAATACTAACATATAAATCCTTTGATGTTAACTTCATTAGTTGGCATACATCTGAGAGCAATAATATACGATTGATAACACTGAAAACACTTTGATCAACAGATTTATACTCAGGATTAACATTCAAAAAAAGAACAGAAAGAGTAAAACTCATTTTTTCGATTGTTGAGAAAAACGGAAGCATATCCAACTTACTATCAAGAACTCCTTCAAAAAATGTAACAATTTGTAAGTGAAGAAGGAAAACAGGCTTTTTGAATCCAAATGGAATGCCCGGATACTTTGAAGATTTGGAAATATTCTGATATACTATACTAAAAACATAATAAAATAAGAAATTGCAAACACTCTCAGGGTTGTTGGGCCAGTGTCCATTAATCCAATCAAGCAATGCTTTGAGATTATTCAAACAATCATTAACATCACCAATTTTGTTCTCAGCTATTTCAATTGGAAATCCTAAACTTAGTATTTCTTTGTCGAAAACAGCGATCTCTTCTCCTTGTGCAAATCTGGAATACGGTACTAATAATATAATCGCCTGTCGTAGAAAATCATATGTTTCGATGTTGACTTTGCTCAATATATTTAAAAATATCTGGAATGAAGGCATTCTAACCACTTCTGGGGTGTTAGGATGAAGCAAAAAACCAAATATTTTTGTCAACACCGGCAAATTGACCAGATTAAACTCATTATTGCATTTCGTCACTAATATTGTCAACGCTTCAATAATTGGCTTCGGATTCATATATTTAACAGATCCGAATAAATTCGCCTTATGTGCCCCGTGTTTCTTTTGGAAATAAACCATAATTTCATCAAAAAAACTATTTATCGACTTAGGAGTCAAATCAAAGTTGTTGTTCTTTATTTTTTCGCTCGAAACTTTGCAAGAATCTCTCATTGTCGAAATAACCGATTTTTTGGGGGTAAAAAATCATCATTTCATTAAGATCCCTTTTTCTGGTTGTTTTCGAGATATTCCCCAATTATAAAAGAGAAAATCAAAAAATCCCGAAAATGGAAAAATATTTTAAAAATGGACTTGTCAAAATATGAAATTTCGAGCGCCTTTAAAGGACTGAATTGTTCAATTTTTCGTCTTGAAGACGCTAAGAATATTTATGTTTATAATAACGAGTGGAATAACACTTCTAGGTTTCTTAGTTGGATGATTGAGTTTGGTTATTTACCCACTGATAAAACCAAATGGTCTGATAGTATGTTCAAGCTATATTCTGAGTATTTTGGCATGGTAGAAGCACGTTTAGGTAGTAATAATGAATTCCCTTTAGAGACTCTTGAGAAGAAACAAGCAAATGTTGTTTGCGCTGATATTAGCAGATACATGAGTACATTTCTTAGAATGTCTGAAGCTCTTTCTTTGCCAAAGGAGATTCTTGGAAAAGCGCAATTTCATTGTTATAGGATAATTGCCATTATGTGTTACAAAAAGAAAGGATTTAGGTATACTCAAGGATATGATAGATACATTATGATATGCTACCTTCTAAGTATGTGTTTTTGTCAACAAACTGGGATGTCTTCTTCTTTTGCAGAAGCCTCTGCCTTCTATCTTTCATATTCTCTAATCGAAATGGCTAATGTTCCATCATTACTTGAATCACCGCCAGTTACTGAAAAGCATTTCCAGAAAATGGACGAAGAAATTTTTAAACTGTGTCCTTCAACAGCAAAGATTCTTCATTCATCGGGTCACCAATCAATTTATTTTGCTCTGCGCTGGGAGATTCTTATGTTTGCAGATGAACATGATATTGATGAGATTCTTTTATTATGGGATCAGATAATTTATCGAAAGAACAGATTCCAGGATTTTAAATTTGCATTATGTCTTGCTCATGTAATTCAAGTTCCATTAGCAAATTCTAATGAAATAATGGTAGAGAAGATTCAAAACTTTAGGGACTGGGATCATCACAAACTCATATTTGATGCGCTGTCTTTCTTAAAGAAACCAAATATTCTAATGAGGAGACAAACACATATAGCGATTGTATTATTGGTATTAATGCTAATAATATATTTTATTAATGGATTTTTCAAAAAATAATATAAATCCCAAAAATTCTATATGTTTTTCTTAAATCACCACCATGGGTACCACAAAACAGGCATTTTTGCTTGATTGTCAACATCCTTCGCAGATTCTATTAATAAATTAATCTCCGTTTCTAATGGGAATGAATTAGTACCACATATTCTCGTATACAATTCATCAATCTCAGAAACAGGAGCGTTTTGATCAATCGAAACACCTAAACCTTTTAAGAATACTGTTGGAATCATTGGTGTTTCAAATGGCGGCTTAGAACAAGTAAATTGAAGAAATGGAGCAATTGCTGTAGCTCTTTTTCTGATCTCTTTCATTGATTGGGTAAAAGAATTCATAAATGGTCCTTTTGTTTGGTATCTCCCTAGAGTATTGAGTATCATTGGTGTCAACCTAAATGGAATAGGTTGAGTAGGATCAACACCAGCAAATGAATTGAATGTAACTGAGCCAGATATTTTATCAATTAGTATTTGCGATGGAGAGGAATCTACTGTGCCAATGAAAAAGGCCACAACTGACATTGCACCCAGTGAAGAAGCAAAATGAGATGTTCTATAAGCCCATGCGTCAGCATCTTTTGATGTAACAAGAAGTGCTCGGCTAAGTTCGCTACATTCAAAGAGTTTGCGAAGATTCAAAAGAACACGAACTTTATCATCATGATTCAAACTAGAATAGTCACTTTTGGTCCATTCACGAATTGCTATCTGTTCAGCATCAATAATCCTCTGCTTTGATTGCATGTACACAGTAACCAACTCTGACATGGACACTTGTCCTTTTGGAACTTCGAAAAGATGCAATTTCGGAGTTAACTGAATAATTGAACCTCTTTTAACATGAAGAATATCTTCAATAAGGGAAGAAATCATTTCAACCAGTTGTTCTGTTGCTAATGGATTTGATCTACTAACTCTTCTCAATAAGAAATTATATCTTTTTCCGTCCACACCAAGAATAGTAATTTGGAACCCATGCTCATGATTTCCCAAAGAATGGAAAAATTTAGAAATCTTCACTCCATTTGGCAACAATGACTGGCTTCCCAAAAGATATAGATCCCATTTTTGTTGTTTTTCAAGTCTCTCAGATATTGATGATAACCGAATTACTCTGATTGATTGGAATCGTTTTGTTAAAACGGAGATTTGGTGATTAAGTCTATCATAGTCTGCTTGTGATAATTTACCATCTTTCAATATAGAATTCCAAATTTCCAATAGCGTTGATTCGTTTGCAGAAAAGAATTGTTTATCATGAATACTCTTGTTTGGATCAGCTAATTGGCGGAAAAATTTAGAAAGTATGGATTTGGCCTCTTCTATTTCACCTTTCTCGAAAGATATGAAGGACTCAGTAACACTCTTCTTTAATCTTTGAAATAGTGAACCTGCAATATTTTGTAGCTCATTAAAAATCATTGAAACATTGGAAAATGTCACTGGATGCTCCATTTGAAGTTTATCATATAGATGACTCAATACAGATACATTAGAATGTATCTTTTCCATCATAAGGAGTTGAAAGCTGATATATTGTGGAAATTCGGAAACTAATCTGTTGCAAAGCTGAAACGAAACTTCTTGAATATTGTGAGAACTATGAAGCAAAAGAGAAAAAGATGTATAAAAAACAGATGCCAAGTTTTGAGGCGATAAATTTTTCACTGCTTCAGAAACCTGAGATGAAACACTTTCATTTCTCCCAAAATTGGTCAAAGCACCTAATAATTGATTAGCAAAGAGGCTTCCCTTTACAGGTTTGGTCAGAATGGCTTTTCCAATTGCATTTACGCCATTCGATGCTGCTTCAAAATCGTTTGCGGCATGCGCTAATAAAAGATAAATATTACCAATTTTTTCATAGCTTTTCGCTGCTTCGATATAATGTTCGGCTACCACTTTGAGACCTTCAACTGTACAAGCGCGTTTCAATTTGATATTTCCGACTAATTGAAGAAGGCGGCTTTGAAGCTCTCTGTTTTCACTAGTCTTCGCAAGATTAAGCATTTCTTCAATTTTCTCTTCTCTTCCAACCATTTCTAAAGCCACATATTGGGCATGAGGAGATGACTCATTAGGGAAAAATACATCACCTAATCTCTTTGCAACATCTTTTTGGCCAAGCCAAATGAAATAAGAAATGCAGTTAAGCATATGAGCGTCAAAATGAGGAAGATTTGGAACTAAGGATCTGATTTTGAATAACTCTTTTTGTCTGTCAGGTTGATTCTGAATTAACCTAAGTCTTCCCCTCCAAACTTTATTCATTTCTTCAACTTTCTGTGGATTCTTCAAACAGGTAATCACTTCGCTTAATTCTAATAACTCTTGGGCTTGGAATGCATAGTCTTGTATCATATTCTTGTTCCATTTTTCAACAGAAGCAACTGTGGCTGAGAGGTATCTCCAGCCAATATGAATCGACTGGGATGCAGCAGCAATATTTCTATTACTAATCAACATTTGCGCTCGCATAATCTGATCCTCAACAGAGAACCCATTGGACATATCAAAAAACTCTTTCGCGGAAGTAAAGTCCCCAGAAAAAACTTCAGCGGTCATAAAATATCGAGCTAATTGGACTTTCTCATTAATGGGAAGTTCAAAAAATGCCTCTTTGTGTGATAGAATCCCGTCCCAATCTTCAAGGGCAGCCTTACAAATTACTTGAGGAAAAACAAATCTAGTGGGATCGAGCGTCTTCCTGATGCATGCTAAAGCGTTTTCCCACTCTCCAAGTTGAATCCAGAGTTTATGATCCATAATTGTTTCATATTGAATAGCAAGAGATCTTGCTTCAAGTTTACGTCCAACAACAGAATTGAGATATATTAGTTTTGTGAATGGGAATGTTGAAGGAGCCGATTCCAAAAAGAATAATGCTTTTGCATTGAAACTCCTATCTTCGCAAAACGGTATTAGAGCAGAAAAATCTAATCTAATATCAATCTCGCATAAAATTGAAAACTCTGCTAAATTCACGAATTGCCGTGCAATCCATGTTGGTATTGCAGAGCACTTGAATACTGCATTAAGGAGAATTGTTATTTCGGATTTCTGATTTCTACTAAGGGTTTGCCATAAGGTAAGAAATGCAAAAGTAAATGAGAATTTTGGTAAAAGACCTGGGAAATCGTTTAAGGGTTGTAGAGATCTTACAATTGGGGATGGTGATACTGCCAATATCTGCGTTTCCAGGCCTTTGTACCATTTTGCAAGAGAATCATCATCAAGTTCTGGCGGGAGTTGTAAATAGTGGGAAATATCGGTAACATCATTATTTGAAATTGATGGAGGAAGGGTTTTTGTCTCGTTATCATCATCAAGATCTGTATCGTCGTGTTTTCTCTCTTCAATTGCTTCAACCAAATCAATTGCTGCTTCTCTATGTTTTACCCCAGTGTTTGATTTCAATTTCAATACACATCTTTTAATTGTAGGTAAATGTTCAACACAATCACATGAATCAACAATAAAACCCAAAGTCTTAATACACAATCCTATCAAAGAATCAGATTTTTCTGTTGTAATGGATAAATCAGATATCCCCTCAATAATGGTGGTTAAATATGATGGAGTATGATATGCCGCTGTTCTTAAAAGCTTAAATAATTCGTAAGCACTGGATTGGGTTCGGAATTTGATCAATTGAAAACATATCGGTACAGCTAAATGAAGTATAGAGTCACATTGACCATGTGTTGCCTTTATTAGAGCACAAAGGACCCTTGATCCTTCTAGAGTTAGTTGTTGCCTCCAAAAAGACTCAATCGCTTGATAAATCATTGTTGCATATGGTGATATAAGTCTTCCTGATTGAATAATAACTGTTCTTAAATCTTCAAAAAACACTCTCAGCGTTTTCACACCAGTTGATGCAAAAAGAGGTAAGAATACATGGAAAAATGATGATAAATATTGGGGAACAGAATCTGATTCATATACAAAAAGCTGTGTTAAAACTCCAACAATTGTTTCCCTTTTAGGATCTATCATCGGCTCATTGAGAATGCCCAAAAGATCTATAAATAACAATCTGACGAAATATCTTCGAAATTCTTGAGCACCGGAAAAGAAGGACCTAAAGATAAAAAAATTCTTTCTTGATGACACAGATGGCATGGGAGGAAGAGCACATGCTGAAAGCGATCCAAGAACTTTAAGGCTTTTTGTAACAAGTTTTATTGATGTATTCTCACGAATAATTTTCAAGAGAGACTCAATCAATGAAAAATGCTCTTTCCAGATGTAAATAATATCTTTTTCTCCCTGTGCGATATTCTTCAGAGCTTTAAGAGCATGGGTTTTTGTCCATGGGTGGACAGGTTCTGAGAGGATAGTAGATAATATACTTATTACAGGTTTAGAGCTAACAATATGAGGACACAACTCGTTTAGACGAGATAGTGATTTGATTAGACTTCCATCAATGTCTCTAAGTTGAGCACTATTCATATAAACCAATGCAGGGTCCTTATATGGTTGTGAGTTGAACCTTTCATTTAACATTTTTAAAAATCTTTGAAAAATTGCATCAGCATATAAATGAATTATTGGTTGGGATGCCCATATTAACTGGGGGAAGATATCACTAATCCTAGATGGAATGATTGGATTATATTTATCAGGAAGTTGTCTGAGGGTTGTCAATAATAATTCTCTAAGAATTGATGCACTAGTCAAAGGAACAAGCTCACCTAAAACTCCTATTGCTTGCTTACGAATGGTGAAAGATTCATCGTACATCAATTGAGAAAAAACACCAATAATCTCAGGTTGAGCCAAATACTTATAAATTTGTGGGGTGAATGAGAAAAGGCTTTTCTTACGAACACTCCTCACGGCATCATTTACAGCTAAATTTACCAAATTCGACACTGTTTCAAGAGGCATCCTATCATATTGACCCTGGAATAGATGAATGGCACTAAAAGCAACTCTTTCACGAACTTGCCAGTCCTCTGAACTCTGGAAAGACATAACAAGAGTATGAAGCATTACAGCATCTGGATATGAAAGATTGTTTAGTTGATCTATAGCATTAAAACTAATAACTACAGCTTCCCAGCGTTGAAAAGGTACACCAAGTTCTTCATGTATCAAACGAACCAGATATTGTTTGTAAATATGAAATATTCGATCCCAATCCTTGTGGCGCTTATTTAATGCGTGCAGAAGTAAATGAATTGGAGTTGGAACTGAAGATATTGACATAATTTGATTTACCATTTCTAATAAAGAGCTTAGTTGCTTTTTTTCTTTCACAACTTCAATTGTTGATACAATGAGCCTGAAAACTAAAAGTGGGCCAATATTTCTTGGAAGAACCATCATTAAAGTGCTGAATCCATTTAAAATTTGAATAAGCTCCTTTTGAATAAAATGTGGATACTGATGAATAACAGACACCAATACTGGCTCAGTTTCTTTGTGATTCTTTGGTGTTAGGTCAAACAATTGCTTTATTATGGTTTTAATGAGGTTATTATCAGTAAATATAATTTCACTTTGGTTGAGATACAAAATAATTTCAATAGAATTTTTCATTATATCAAAATTCAGCGACAAAACATGTTCAGCACATGATGGGAACAACAAACGCGAAGCCATTTCGGAATCAATATAAGGCCTTTGCTTTAATAATATTTGTAATATCCTATAATTAGCAATTAATTCATATTGGGAAGAAGAATTATTAATTTTGTTTGCTGCTGATATCCTCATTGAATCAAGAAATTCAGTAAGAAATGATGAGCCAACAGAAGCTGATTGTGAATTGATCAATGAATCGACAATTGAAATGCAAATATCATGTACATTTGAATCCCTAAACTGGAGACCTAGAGATATTGTTTTAGAGAAAAAAGCAGGTCCCAGATCAAATATATGTTCGGGTGCAGAAACAGTCAATTCTTTTAGAATAGCTGCTGATGCGAAAACCGAGTCTGGTTTGTTATTAACTATAGATAAATTAGAAGCATGCTTTTCAACAAGAATTCTAATCAGATGATCCCTGTTGGGTCCACTTATGCTTCCAACCAAACCAACAACATATGCACCTACAACTACAAGTCGCTTGAATCCAGGTCTGAGTAATTGGAACACTACTGGTTCAAAAAGGGGTATGTAATCATCAAAAGGAAATAGGTTGATTAGTGTACCAATACAAACTGCTGCAGCATACCGTTTTTTTTTATCATCCGTTTTTGCTCCATGAAGTGTGATAGTAATCATTTTGTCAATAAATAAAGGAACTTCGGATAACTTATGGTAATTAAAATATGTAATAATTTCATTTTGTAAATCCTCTACATATAAATAGAAATCTTCCTCTTTAAGTGACTGTGCAATAGGAACCGCTTTCCCAATCAAATCAACAACAGCCTTTCCTAAAATATCATTCTCATTAACAAAAAACATCGGATCAACTTGGAAAAAAAACAAATTATTACATGTTTAATTCGAACTCAAGCTCTTCTGTTCTAATGGTTTTCCGAATCTTCCTAATCTCATTAAATCTCTTCCATTTCTCAAGGTAATCATTAATACTTTCATTATCATGGATGTTAACAGTTGGTCTTTTCCATTTCTTCAAGAAACCCTGGTATTGATTTCGGTCCTTTGATTCCTTGAAGAAATCATCATTGGTTTTGAACTCACTCAATGTGTTATTTTCAAGAATTTTCCAAGAGATCAATTGTTCTCGGAACTTTCTCTCAAGATCATCATCTTCTTTCCTTATGTCAGCAAGATACTTAAAGTGCTCTGACTCTCTAGGGCCATCATTAGGAGACTGGATTACTTCTTGTAACCTTGGAACTGCCCGAGCAAAATATGCTCCTTCTATTAGCTTTTTGATCATTTCAAGTGACATTTTCATCTTTATACGTTCTTTTTCTTCATTATAAGTCTGTTTCATTGAAGTAATTGCATGATATGAATCAATCTCATCACGAACACTTTTATCTACTGTCACAATCCACGAAAGACCAAGAATTTTAATATTTGGCCCGATCTTAAGGGCTTTGATGGCTTCTCCGTAACCAGAAAAGTCCGCAAATCCAAAATCACACGGCTCACCTTTAACATTAATAGCCCTCCTCCATTTAGTTAAATTCCCAATAAGCTTCAGAATGCTGTTAATAAAAGAATCAGGAAGAGTGTGCGCAACATTTCCAAAAAACAGTGTTACTGGAGTCTCCATTTTCTTTTCCCTTTTTGCCCTTGCCAATTTATTTAATCGTCGACGATTAAATAAATGACAATTCATGATTTCACCAATTTCAAGCTAGCGAATTTGCTTTCTCAAAGTATCCAGTAACCATTTAAATGTTTTTATGTATGGTGAAACAAACTGCTTCATGAAAACAAGAACATATATTTTATTAATTATATCCGGAATTTTTGCTTATGAGAATGCTTATTCAATCAACTATCACGTTATTTTGATGAAAAAATGAATAATATTAATACTCATATAGAAAGGATTAGTCAGTTTCCTGTGTTTCTCATAATTTATCGATATTTTTATTTCTTCAATTTGATTCAACCGGTTCTTACTTTGTATAAAAAAGTTGTGCAATATCACTCAATATTCTACAGTTAATCAAGATTCATAATATTGATGTTACTTTTTATATTCTGCGCTTCCTCTTATAGTCATTTCAATGATTATGTTAATGGTCCTTATGTTGAGTATACTGGAATAGTGCCTGAAGCGTTGAGTGGAAAGAATATATGGATTCATAAAACAGAGTTTATTTTAATGAGAAAAACTTGCATTACCCATACAATTGGAGATGGTGTTTTAGTAGTTGAAAGATCATCATTTAGCGAATGCATATCAAGCACTCCTGGTGGAGCTTTGAGGTTCATTGGTAAATCATGTTTTCTGAGGAGCGTGTGTGGAAGCAAGTGTTACCATACTAGCGTCGGATCAGATGGGATGTTTTCACATATGTCATCAAACTCTGGGGTTTTAAGCTTCAATTTTAGCACAATTGTGAACTGTCCTCCAATTCTTTTTGATAGATATGAAGCTCCAATAAATATGCATCAAGGAATCCAATATTTTGTAGAATCAAATTCTTCGTCGAATTATGTTGCAACTAGATCGTGCTTGTGCACAATAGGAGGGATCTCGTGTTTGATGGCATTTTCTTCAATAATGGATTCATATGGTTCTAATTTTGGACTAATTGGTATTTATAGTTCAAAATTTAATATGGAATACAGTAATATATGGAACAATAGTCAAGGGCAACGAGATTATGGTTTAATATTTCAAATTAGCAATAATCCGCAGACTCAAATATCTGACTGTGCTTTTGGTAATAATGAAGTAATAAATGGTTTTCCATTATTCTTCGCATCTTCAGGAAACATTGCAGTTGTCAGATCATCATTCAATATGCCCTTTACACATTCAGGGGCAGTTAATATTCAAACCACATTATGGCAAGGCACAAAATGTATAGCCCATCAAAATGTTGGGTATTGTATTGAGAATATCCCTTTTTTAGCCCAGCATTCGTTTCAAGGGGATTATTTGTTCAAGAAGATGACTCTTTTTGTTGTCTTACAATGCATGTTTTAGAATTGTCTCATCTGTTAAAGATTTGTATGAAAAATATGATTTTTGGTATGAATACTAATTCTGCCTTAAAATTTGGTTTCATATTCTGAAATAGTTGATTAACTATCCCATTTTTCTTTCAATAATCCATTATTTTTAGGTATATGTCTGACAAAAAACAAAGAGATTCATATAAGAAGAATATATGTGTGTATTATGGCTAACGCAAAACGGGCTTCCTACATTCAAGTTCTCAAATCAAGTGGATTAAATTGAATAATTAAAAAAATATTTAATTCAATCATGATTATTTCAAAAACAATCCCCATTTCATTAAAATGCTTACAATGATTAACCAAGTATCTTTGATTAGTTTAGTATCAAGTTATAGGTTAAGGTCTGATATTGGATACCAGATTGATACAAATGGAAGCAAGGTATATGTTGATATTGGTCCTGATGAAACAAAGAGGTTAATTCCGAATAACTTTGTTCCAAAAATTGATTTTTCGATAAATAATATATCTATTAAAAATCTGGCTGGTTCATTAAGTGGAGGAGGAATGTTTCTTAATAATGTTGGATGGGATATTCCATCATTAGTTCTAAATAATAGCACTTTCAGTAATTGCTCATCATCACAAATGGGTGGGGCAATATATAACAAGGATATCTTGTATTTAACGATTAATAATTCATCATTTCATAATAATTGGGCAACTTCTGGTGGTGGAGCTATATATATTCAAAATTGTGTTAATGCCAAAATCATGAATTCGCAGTTAACTAACAACAATTCAACATCAAATGAAGGAAGTACTTGTTATATTCAAAATTCCACAATTGTTGATTTTGATAATTTAACAATAGATCGATCAACATCAAGGTATGGAGCATTGTATCTGATTCAAATAGGTACTTTTTTAATGAATAACACAAGAATTAGTAATTGTATTGGTTACGATGGTGAAATCCTTTACCTTCAAAATACTAAGAATTTTAGCATTACCAAATGCTTATTCGAAAACAGTTCGTCAACATCTAGTTATGGATCTATGTATATTAGTTCTATCAACCAAGGTGGTATTATAGAAAACTGTGTTTTTTCAATTTTAAGCGGACCTAATGGAGGAGCGATTTTTTTAACATCTATTCCTGATGTTCAAATTAATAGATGCTTGTTTTTCTTGTGCACAGTATCAGGTAGTGGAGGGGCAATATATTCCTCAGGTACAACAAGATTCTCAATCCGTCAATGTTGTTTCCATTTATGTCGGGCATCATCAAATTATCACAGTATATATGTTGCTCCTTTAAATTCTTTATCAATTACAAATTCGAATTTCTCTTCTTTTGTTGGTTGTGGAACAATCAATCAAGGTTCAGAAAATTTTTATATTAGTTCAGGTACATCAGATGTGACAATGAATAATTTTTCTAATAACCATGCAGCATCTCGTTCATGCATTTGTATAAATTCTTATGGATTATCATTTTTACAATATTCTACCATATTCAACCATTCTACAAGCAGTAATCCAGTTTTTCAATTAACAGCATATAATCATCCAATTGTTGTTCAGTATAACAATATGATTAGGAATACAGCCACATCGTCTTTTATATTTCAATTTTCCGTTTCATCAACATCAAGTCACGTTTTCAACTGCATATTCTCATTGAACTCAGGATCATATTTGTTCTCATGTACTGGGGGGAGTACCCTTGTTGGAAATTGTTATCTAAATCATTCATCTCCTCTGTTTACCGGAACAATATCCTTCCAAAATACCATAATGGGTGCCACTGAAACATATCACCATAAACATCTCTCCACATATGGATGCGAAGCCAATATTGATTATCAAGAGCTAAATGAACCATGTCAAACCCAACCAAATCCTCCTACTTCATGCATTTATCAATCTGAAGTCCAATCGAGTACTCTTTCACAGTTCACTTCTATTCTTCAACTAGTTCTAGTATCATTCATCAGTTATGAGTAAACACCAACAAAAAATCTAATTCTATTTTTTAGATTGCTTAAAGACACCCTTCATTTTGTCTTGAATCTTCGGTATAGAGTGCTTTCTTTCTTCTCTTTCAGCTTGATGTTCTCTAAGGATTCGCTTTTCAAGGTTCTTTTCCTTCTTTTCATTCATTCTTAACTTATATGGAGTAATGTACTCAGCATTCTTCCATATTTTGTGACCCTTGAATGCCCCAGCAAGGATAAACATTGGAACAAGTGTAAGCCTAGGGCCTATTTCAACCAAAACAGGTGTATCTTCCCACTGAATTTGGTAGTGTCTGATGACAATCTTCCCATCTACAACGTTAAACGACATGGCACGATCAACAAATGGTTTTGAATGAGGATCTTGATATGGAACAGTAAAGAGACGCGATAATAGCTCCTTAGCCATCGATAATACATTAGTTGAAGCAAATTCCGAATCAAAGAAACATAGTGGGCGTGATCCCTTCAAACAGTTTCCGATAAGCCCAAGAGCTCTAATAGAATCCATTTCTTCTATAAATATACACATTGAAGGACCTTCTGGAACTTTTGATATCCACAAATATGGTTCTTCATGGTGAAGTGTCTGAAGAAGAGCAACAGTATCACAATGAACATCTGTTGCAATTTCATCAAGGGTGAAAAAATCATCTTCGTGTATTTTGCTTTCCTTTTTGGAATGTGGCACCAAAGTGACAAAATCATCCAGAATTTGAGCTGTTGAATGACTCAATCCCTTATTCCCAACAATCAATGGCTTATGAGCAAAGTTACTTTTCGACTTAGGAGTTTCGTCGCCTTTTGGAGCAAATCTTCTTAATAGAGCTGACATCTTCTTTGGTCCAGGTCCTTTTTGAATTACTCTGTTTTGTTATTGGAACGATTATTTCGCTTTCAATTATTTGTAAAATATTGAGTTACAATTCAGTGATCTATCTATTTCGAAGCGTGACACATGGTTATCAAATCTCATTCTTTTAATCATGTATTGAAAAGCTTCAGATAAAAATTGTTTTTCTCAATGATGGAAAGATATTTAAATCTTCATTAACAATAATATACTTTGAATAATTCTTTCTTATTTATAAATGAAACATGTTTTCATAGTTTTTTTTAAATTGGACTCAGAAGATCAACATTAATAAAGATTCCTATTGTCAAAATCGAAATTATTTCCTGATAATCATATCGATTTGGAACATCTTTTCTTTCCTTCTCTTGTGAAAAGCCTTCAATTGTTACGGGAATGAATCACAATGTGTTGATAGTATGATATCATACTTTTTCCTTTTAGATAATTTGAAACAATAAATTATTACCCAATCGTGCTCAAAATACAAGTGGATATGGATGAAACTGGAATTGGGCAAGAATTTTCAGAGATATGTTCTTTCCAAAGGTTCCAGCTAAAAACCCTGTGTAAACTAACAACGATTATTTTGTAATGGAAACAAATGAAGAGATTTATTTATTTTTTTGGTATCTGAACACAAAAAGCGTAAGATTATTGAGATTGAATTACCTAGAGAGTTGTTTTAATGGGATAGGAGAAGTTTTTTTGCATATTGGAAATCATTTAGGTTTGAATGGGGGGTTTTCAGTGATGAACTTGGGTGATAAGGGAAACTGGGAGGTTTTGGAATCTATTAGTGCTTTTAGAAACGGAAAACATTATGTGATCCAAGACAAAGGGATGACTTTTACAAAGATTGTTCCAACTTTTTTCAATGATGAGAGCATTAGGAACAAAGTTTTTGAAACTTTTTTAGAATGGGATGCCTTTTTAGAGCGTTTTAAAGAACAAACAGATGGGAAATTTGATATTTCGCTGATTATGGACATGAAGGGGGATCTAACACCTATTGGTAAACAATTTATAATTGGAGAATAAAAACCATGATTTATTTCTTGTCTTTGGATTTCATAAACTGCTTATATCCATTAACCTTAAAGTATTGAATGATACTCTCTGGTGTTTTGTAAGACATGCCTTGATAATAATACTTATCTTCGAATAAGACAATCTTTTCTTTGATGAGAGTCCCTGGATACCACATTAGAAGTATTGTGCATACAGTATCAATGGAAGAGGTAAATCTATATGGTACCTGGTTCGATTGTCCTTGCATTTCACTCATAATGATTGATTCGGCGGTCGATGGATCTTCAACCCATTTATAATGTTTGATGATATTCCTTAACAAAAGTTGGATTTTTGAAGCAAAACGCCATCTAATTTCTTCAAGATCCGAGAAAGTTAATTCTCCTTTCTGATTCTTTTCATTATTTACAGGTTCTTTAATAACTAATTCAGTTCGATTCACACCAGCTACCCTCCTCTCTTCAATAGAATAATGAGCATATGTGCCAAATGGGAATTTCATTTGCAGCGTGATTACATTATCTCCTTTAGATGAAGGTCTATATAAAAATGCTCCAATATCCTTACTTGACAATTCAGCCTCGGCTTCAGATCTATTTATGTTACGGAATAATGGGTGATTGATATCTCTTGGATTTACAACTTTCAATTTGGAAAGTTTTTCTTTATCATTTTCTTTTGCTCTCTCTTTGCTTTCACCATCAAAATCAAAATCGGGTTCAACTTTTGATAAATGATACTTATAGTCATTAAACTTTTCAAAATGAGAATGATGGGTTGTTACAATCAAAGTAAGATGCTGAGGATATACTTCATAAATAACACATTCGGGTTTTGTTTCTGGTTCATTTTTCTTCCCTAAACTGTTAGATTTGAAATAACCATCAGACCTAATATATATTCCGCTGGGGTGGGATATCCTTGGAGGCATGTCAGTATAATCAGATGGCCGACTATCAACAGTTATAATCATACCTTTGATGAAGGCATCTTGATAAAGAGGGAACATTGATCTAAAGATTTGATCATATGGGTAACAGTTATAGGGGCATCTCCGATCACGCAATACTTGTTTCCTTGTTTCTTCAAAGAGTTCGAGAGGATTTGGTAAAGAATACTCAAATTGAATATCCGAATAGGACAATTTCTTGGTTAAAATTCTTAAAGAAGAAAATGGTCCATTTTCAATTTCTTTGCCAATAAACTCAAGCAATTGCTTATCATCAATATTTGATATAGACATAAATCGATCAATTGCTGCAGACATTTTCTTGTCAAAGTCAGGATCATCTAAATGTTCAAAGAAAAATTCAACTTCATTGACATTATCTTCTTCAATATAATTTTTCATCAGTTGAGATGCAATATCATTGAATTCCAATGGTATAATGAGCCCATCCATAACACTTTGGTCAACATTCTTGGAATCAGGAGGATAAGGGAAACGGATGAAAGGAAACGAATTCTTTTTGATGTGCTGGTAATCCAAGACTCTAAAGTCAAATCCAAATTGATTCCTTGCTCTGATTTGAGTCTGACTCTTCTGAGCGACCAATTTAATAATATAGTCTGCCGCTTTTGGACCTAATCCTGGGATAAATTGAAGAGCGCCTCGATGATGATGAGATGATACAAGCGAAAAGAAATCTATTCCAATTTTTCCAACAGCTTTTAAGCATGCTCTCTCAATTGAATCATGAATTGGGCCGATGTTCTCAGATGTACCAATAAACAGATTCTGATAAGGATGAAGTGACCAATGAAGGAGGTGGTTTTTGTGGGAAGTCCATAGCCTTGTGATTTCAGACAAAGGGTTTTGCAATCTCCTCACTGCAGAGGCAGCTATTAAGATTCCAGGTGGAGGGACTCCATTTTTACGAGAGAGCTCTCTGGTTTCGGTTTCTGAGCATTCAGAATGGGCATAAATAATAGCTGTATCAAATGGAATGAATAATGTGTAAATCCTCTGAATGTTTTCAATACTTTTGAAAACATGGAACATTATCTTGGTCAAGCTTGCCGATTTAACATGTGATGATGTATAAGCTAGTGTAACCAAACCATCAGTGTTGGTTTTAGCTATTCTACTAACAATATCTTTCAGTTCCAGCAATCCTTTTATACATGTAACCAAATCAGTAGGTGTATTCGGGTCCATCTTAACATTTATTAGTTGTTCCCAGTTGATCTCCCTGGAAAAATATTCTTTTGAGTAACGAAAAACGGCATTGCTGAGAGTGCAATACTCAGTTACATTACCTTTTTCGTTAACATAAACAATATAAACCATTTTGTCATCTTCCGAATAGTGAAATCCGAAAACTGATTGAGGTTTATGTGCTTTTGTAACGTCATCAATAAAGCAGTATGGGGTGGCCATTAAATGATTGTACATCATAACCTCAACCTCAGCGCACACAAATTCAGATGCCTTTGCCATTAGCAATTTTTCAACCTCATTCAGTACTTGTGGCCAAGTATAATTCCTGATTGTATAATCAATGACTTTTCCACGTAGAACATCCCATGAAGAGTTATATAACAATTGGTATTTCTTCGAAACCATTTTAATGAATCCATCAATTTGATCAGGTGGTCTGTAATCAATACTAACCTCAATAAACCCTTGATTTCTCGCCTGGTCAATAAGCAACCAAAGATCTGTTTCATAAAACGATAAGATTGGTTTGTTCTTCAACCTTTTCACTTTTCCATACTTCGCCAATGGTTTGAGGAGATCACTTGTTCTTCCTCTTTCTGTTGGTTTTGTACTTACATATATATCTTGCATAATCAATTCTCTCGCAACCTTTCTAAACGATGGATGTATTTCAAGTTCTTTAGCTGCATAAGTAATGATTTGATCTTCGAATAAAGCACATTCTTGTTTTGATGGTTCTTTATCATTGACCATTCTATATAAATCATCAATTCTATCTTCAACTGAGTCTTTTGGCTCAGGAACATCAACATTATAGTCAGAATTCGGTACCAAAACTAATGCAAACTGCATTGGATCAAGAAGAAACTCTTTAACGAATGATCCAAATTGATCTCTTCTCTTTCTGAACATTGCGTTAGAATTTGTAATATCAGGTGAATACTGAAGTAGATAATAATAATGGATATCTTCAAGCGTTGTTGCTTCTATAGCACTTGCCAAAATTGATCTTAAGGTATATTTTTGAAGATTAGGGGGATATTCCATTTCATCCATAATGTAAGATTCAATGGATCCAATAATATGTTGTCTTGAATCAACAATTGTTCCAAAATCTTTGGCAAATTTCATAATCATAAAAATATCATCATCATTAAAGCAAGAATTGCAATATACTGATCGACAAAAACTAATTATATACTGAGGAGTGCATGACTCTTTGATCAGAAGAGTCAAAATCTTTATCAGTGATTCAAAATCAGAGCTATCAGCATGACGTCCTCTGTAGTGTGTTGATTGAATATACTCAGCAGCAGCCTCAATAAACTGGAAATCAACCAACCTGTGAGGAAATCGCTCGCATTCTCTTTCAAAATCGTCTCCAAACGAAAATTCAGCAATTTCATCTCTTATTGACACTTTATCGCTGACATGCCTGTTTCTTTTTGCCTTTTTCTGCTGAGTTCCAAACATAGCAGTAGCTTTATCAATATTCTGAGGATCAATATTAGTTTTGGATGTAGATAAATAAATTTCTTTCTGTTCTTGGTGAATTGGCTTATCTTCATCATCCACAATAAAATCGTTTTCTATATTAATATTTCCCCTCTCATCGGAAGAAGAATCATAATCGCTACCACTTAAACTCTCATCAGTGTCACTATCAGCAACCCTGTTCAGCCTCTTCTTTTTCTGATCCGCAAATAACTCGTTCATATCTTCCTTCCTTCCATCATCGCTTGGCAAGCTCATTTCCGAATCAGACGAATCAGATCCTGATTTTTCGTGCCTTTTCTGAAGATGAGAATGAAGATGAGGGGATTTTCCACCAACCGACATTAATGGACTATCCTCAACAAACCGTCAATATTCAGGGCAAAATAATCAACAAAGACTCACTTTACATCATGTAAACTTGACATCCTTTACAAATAAACTGTACAATTGATTCTGTTTGTCTGACACAAAAGATGCCGGTTTTTTGTCAAATGTCGGGCAATTGGTCAAAATCATAATGGTAGTTTTCCTCGCATTGCTACATTCACTTTTACAGTATCCCAAGGATTATTTGCATGATGGGATCACTCACTGTACTGGTTCCCGCCGCGGATTTAATCCAGCAATTACATCTGGTTCTCCGTTTTTAATCAATAGTCGCACAATAGCCAATATTATGAACACTATCAACAACAGGATCAAGGGTTATTGCGGAATTCTTAGCGAAGACAATCAGCTTCAAGTCACAAAGGCATTTGCTGATGTTACCACACCTGAATTCTGGGAAAATGGCATTAAGAATGTTCAAGTTCACCTTAACGGTTTTAACACAGCCACACAAACATCTTTCTATGTAGTTTTCTTATTCACAAACAAGGGTTGCGATAATTGCATATTCAAGTTCCAAGTTTTTACCGCTGCAACTTCTTCTGTTGATGGTGGCAAGGATTCAATCCTTTCACTTCAAAGATTTGAAATTGTTGATGATGCCGTCTCAACTCATGTTGAATTAATCGTACCAAAGGCTCTCACACAGAAGCAAATCGATGCTATTGCTCAACCAATTGTTGCTATCGTTACAGGCTATGGATGGACAGCAGATCTTTCCTTCTTCAAGACAATCATCACATACCTTAAGAAGAATGTTGAATCAAGCCTTGAAATGCTTCCATACATCAAGGAAACAAAGGCTGAAGTTGAAGAGAAGGTTGCTACATATTTGACAAAGGGCTTAATTGATCTCAAGCCAATTAATGATGAAATTATCAGAATCTGCTCTATCACTCCTACACCAGTTCCAGAACCAGAAGAACCAAAGGATCCAAAGAAGAAGAAGAAGCTTATTTTCTGGGAAAATGATCAAGAAGTTGAAGAATCAGAAGAAGTTATCTTAATGCCAAAGAAGCCATATTTCCCAAGAGAAAGGCCAATGCCAGTACTCCCAGATCCAAAGCCATACCTTCGCCGCCGCAGGATTCATGGAAAGCACTAAAAATTAAAAGGTGGATTTAAATTAAAAACATTTTATTTAAGAGATGATACAAGGATTTGTTGGTTGTCAAGGATAACAATAAGATACTGTTCAATACTATCATACATAATTGAGGTAATAGGTGATTGGACTTTGATTGTGTGAATTCTCTCAAATGTCATGGGATTCATTATTACAAAATTATCAAGATTATGGGACATGGCAATAAAGCAATACCCATTCGGAAATGATATCTTTTGAAAATGTTTATATAATTCGTTTGTTTCAGAATAGGAATCTTTCAAACCATTGATTGTATACCTATATAAAGTTGTTTGATTATCTTTGATACAGGATATAATGATATTTCCAGAAGGTAATAGCAAAAACTGATTAACATTTGATATATTTGATATATAGAACCTATTTATAATTTTGAATTCTTCATTAATAAGCAAAATCTCATAATCATCATACAAAAATGCCAATAATGAAGTGGTTTCATCATGATCAGCAGCAATAATAATCTTTCCCTTAAAGTATAAATAATGTGAGTCAAAATTATAGGTATTAATATCAATTAAGACTATTGAAGGAGATCTAGTAATTATAATGATTTGCTCATTGAACTTAAATATTTTAGAAATATGTAAAAAAGTAGGAATTAATGTTTGAATATGGTTTGAAGATCCCACAGTGATTAATTTTAATCCTTGTATACCAGGCGAAGAAAATATAATTTGCTGTTGTTCCGCATCATAATAAACCGAATTTGTCGTGGGAGTCTGAGGAAGTGGTATTGAAATTTTCTTAACTGTACTAAATGGGCTAATATCATTCAATAATACAGAACAAAATGACAAATCTTTTAACAAACAAAACAAAACAGGCCCCACAATTGATGAATAAACAATTGGTTGATTAAATGATCCTTGACAACAAAATTCGATACTAACGATTCTTAGATTACTTTCCCTAATTGAATCAATATGTGTTTTTTCTGGAATACAAATCCCAAAATGATTTCCTACCCAATGATGAATACTATTAGCAATTTCAATAGACTCAAGAGATATGCGATTATAATACATATACATACTTTGAGAGCCAAAATCATTATTAAAACTTAATTGTTCTGAATGCAACGAGAAATTGTCAGGAGAAAGTTCATATTTTTCACTTGGCTCCAAAAGTATTCTTTCTGATATGTAAAGTGCATTATGAGGATTAACATTATAACTCTCAGCCAAGTCCCTCTTTAGATTTGTATGACCACACATCAGATTAGGCATTATTGGATAGTTATCCGTCTTATTGAAAGATTTTCCACAACAAAAGTTTATTTTGAGTAAAAAATCAAAAACCCCAATAGTATTATCGTTCCACATTCTTATGATTTTATCAAGAGTTAATAAGTATTGACTATGGTGTTTAAGTAAATATTCTTCCAGTTTTTGGTTTCCAAAAATCCCAATTATCCGCTTATTATATAAAAAGAGCTCTACATAGTAATCTATCAAAGTAAACATATAAAATCCAGACCATGGATGTTGGTAACCTCCTATTGATATTGTTATCGTATTTATTGATAATAATACTCTCATTTTCTTACCATTTTCAATTACAGAAACTATCATATAAAACTCATCTTCGATTAATATTCCATGTTCTAAAACATAGTAATAATTTTTAATTGGATCATCATCAATAATTTCCACAATATTCGAAGAATTAAGAAAAATCATCATTGGATGAAAACTATTATCGAACCAAATGGATTTCAATAAACCCTTATTTTCACAAAACTTTTCAATTTTGGATATTTTGCTTAGCAGCAATGATTCATGTGAATATTGAAGATTTCTCAGCTTTAAGATGTCATGTATGTACAAATTATTTTCAACAATCTCCATTTTAGATATATAAAGGCTGTAAGATTCATAAAAGTCATTTAAGCTTTTGTTTGAGTACTCATTCAGAGAATCAAACACATAATGAAAACAAAATGTGTCTATCTCTCCACATTCGACTAGAAAATAATTATAAAGCCCTTCATCTGACATTATATTCTCCATCTGAACTTCACATATAGAATAATTTATGATACTGGAATAATAAGAGGCAAACTCATATAAGATGGGAACGTATTCATTATGAAGAAAAACAAGCTTGAATAATCCAGAGGCAAATAATGAAAAACAACCATGATCAACACATTGAACCGGAAATAGTGTTTGGTAGAATGATACAATTTTTGGAGAGGAGGTCGGATCATATAGAATTAAATGATAGAGTATCATTGTTATTGATAGTTCAAATGAAACACCAAAACATAAAACAAAATTCTTATCAAATTGTTGTGTTGACTCTAGAATTAATACAAGAGATTTAACTAAATCAATATCAATCCATAGCCCTTCAGAATTAACACTTGTATTAAAACACAGTGGTAACACATCTTTGATACCATATTCTAATAAACACCTTAGCTTACTTGAAGATTCATTATTGACAAACTTTCTTTTCTTTTTAATATTTATTCCCAGAAATAGATACTCAAATATGAATTCTAAAAAATAGCTAATTATTTCTGCTTTTATATCAGCAATCTGAATAGTCAGGAGTAGAGTGTCATGCAAAAAATAATGCATATCATTTAACGAAACATTAGATACACCAGCAAAGATCCATATTATAATAGAAAGAGAGCAAGAGTTGGTCCAAGAAATAACAAGGATATTTGATAAAAATATCTTAAAAACATTGAATAGTTCGGGTTCTGTTCTGCTGAAAATAGATATTGCCAATTGTGAAATACATAATTCAAAAGAATGTGATTTAATTATTCTCTGATGAACGTTTGAAAATCCATCAGAAAACAACTGATTGATCTTTTCGAAAAAATACAATAATTCATCATTTCTAGAATTAACTGAGAGAATAGAAAGAACTTCAAAAATAAGAGAATGCTCAGGATCTTCAATAAATTTATTCATCAAAAGCCTCCAATTAGTTTGATTATTACCAAAAAAATAATTCAAATAATGAGGATAAATAGATACTGAAGAATGAAGATACATTAATATTCTTTTAACAAAGTTTTGAGAAAATTGATCAATTAATACACCAATGTATGATTCCTTGTTATTTAAAAGTATAATAATGGAGTCAAAAAAAAGGCTAAGTTCTACTGAAACCAAAAACCGTAAGAAATAATTCTCATTAATATCTGTGAGATTTAAACTCAAAACAAAGAAAAGTAACTTCCATATCATTTGCCTCTTTTCTGGGTTTGTTTCCAAAAGAATATATGAACTAAATATAGAGAAAGGAACAATAGAATGTATTATAGCTTTATAATCTTTCAATATTGGGAATATTATTATTTTGACCAACATAGAGAGGCTTTCGCTGCATATTGACAGCCAGAAATTTGGATTGAATAAAAAATCTTGCAAAAAACTATATTTTGACTCATTAAGTGTCAAAGAATAGAATAGATTATGTAAAGCACACATTAAATCTTCTTTGAATAAATTTTGCACACTTCGGGAAATAATAACCCAAAAGATCTTGAAAGACAGTGATTTTATAATCTCTTTTTCAAAATCTTGATTTGCTTGTATTATTGCAGAATACAATGAAACCAAAGAGACCAATATTCTATCGTTTTTATTTGCCATCAAAAAGAACTTCAAAATACCATTTGAATCGATCAATGCCCTTCCCCAGTTTTCTAAATCACTAATAATTATCCCATTCACTAAAAAGTACATATATGGAGGTCCGACTTGGCTTATTAAAAGATTCTTATCAGATTTATGTGATGATGCAAAATAACATAATGATTCAAATGGAGTATTTTCCGATGAATTCCCTTGTAGCTTGGCTTTCAAAGAGTCAAGAGAAAAGCAATTGACAAGCAATTTGGACAAAAAAATCGAGTTATCTCGATTCAATAATGCTTTAAATACACATATTGTTCCCACAGACATTGGTAATGATCTATATTTTCCATTTTTTATAATTGATGATCCAATTGATCCATTTATCTCCCTATTTATTCTAAATTGGGGAACAAGAGGAGTATCATGAATCGGAGACCCATCAATAATGACAGAAATTGAAGATATGCTTATATTGATAACACAAACGTGCCATTGAAATGGCTGTTTATCAATTTCGAATTTCGATTTTATGTTCACTTTTTGATTATCATTGTCCCTAAACCTGATGAAAAGTTCACTCTTTTCGATGTATAGTTCAATTCTATCATTATCGGATTTTACTCGAAAGAATATGGACTTATTTTGAGAAGACTTGATTTCAATAATAAAGCAAAACACAATTGAACACTGTTTTGTATCCTCAATTTTTGGAATATTTATATATGTAAAATCACCATTAAGGCACACACATGGTTTATATGATCCAAATGTTTTTCGAGAAATAATTTTTGAAAGAATACTAATAAATCTCTGAAACCACACTGAATCCGAATTTGGTGTCAGAACACAATCAAGGTAGCGCATTTGAAAATCATATTCAATCAACTTGGATAAAATTCTTTCAATACATGGGATAGATGGATGATCAATCAAGCAATTTTCTTTATAAAAATAAAACAAAAACTCTGGGACCGATGACCTTGCTAATACAGAAAGATTTGTAACACCTTGAGAAATAATTGATTCAAGATATGATAGGAATTCATTAGTATATGGAGGAGGAACGTTTTTTAAGAAAAGGATAATTGCTTCAGGATTTTTTATTGTTAGGTATTCATTATAATCATTGAAATCAATCTCGAAAACCATCTCATTCAAAATATTTATAAATGTTCCATATGCATAATAACTACTTGGAATAGTAATTGTTTGATTATAAAACCAATTATTATTCTCAGATAAAATGATTCTCAAGTTAGATTGATTCTCAGTGATCATTTTTATTGTTTGTAAACAAATAATAAGCTCTTTGAATGACTTTTTCTCATTGAAAATTTGCACCAATTCAATCAAATCATTGATAAATTGACATGATTGTATAAATCCAACAATGTTGGACTTATACTTCTGGATAATGGGAAAGATTTGATTGAGAAGTGAGGACACAATAACCTCAAATCCAATAGAATCAGATAAAGGGATAATGCTCTGAAGGTGTCTGTGTAGAGAAGGAAAAAAGGCACAAAAACAATCAAAATCAACAAAATGAAGAGCGACACTAAATAACTGACAAAAAAATAAATACTCTGCCCTTTTAAGCATTGATTGAAAGCAAAAATCTAAAAAAAATTGATTTCCAAAGAATAAATTTCCCCCTGTTTTAGATATAGTAATAATTGATTTCAAAAAACACAAATACCTTTTCTGCAATTCAATTGCTGAATCAATTCTAAACAATGTTTTGCCATATTTTATGATTGGAGGTATAATATTGTTTGATGAGAGGCAACGATAAAACAATTCCATACTATTATTTAATACAAAATTCAAAAACACTAGTATTTCATCACAAACATATAATTTTGAACTTAACATGAAATCCGGAATTTGACCCAATATTGTTTGAGTCAAATAATCCCATTGCTTCCCTAGTTTTAAAAGTGAACCATATATTTCTTTTCTTACATAACTCCTCAATCCAAATAATTCCTGGGATGGCTCAAAAAACTTATCAAAAACGATGGGATTCATGAATACTTGCCACTGAATTTTCTCAACAGTATGAGAATTAATTTCAATCATATTTATACCATAAGCCAAAGCAAAGGCAGCAAAAAATACATCTTTTTCATTAATCTTAAGGAAATTGCTATCAAGTCTATAGCTTTCTTCGAACTGGTTGGTAAAAACGTGCTGGAAAATCTTAAACAAAAATTCACATTTGCTAGATTCCCTTAAAAAGCCCACAAATAAATCAAGTGCCATTTTAACTTGGGGTACCAAAAAAATATAATCATTGCTCTTAATTTCGATACAGCTATTATCAAGCGTCAATAATTGATGCTGATATTCATTTTCATTCTCAAAGCCATCAATTAATAACCGAGGAGAAGTCTCGTCTATAAAGTCTGGTAATTGGATAAATGAATTGATGGAAAACATGGTAACTCCTTGAAACAACTTCATTGTCCATAAAACAAAATCAAGAAGATGAAAAGACATCTTGGATTCAGATAACATCTCAATAACAGATGGGAACTCCAAAAAGAAAAAATATAATATTTGCATTGAATAATAAGCAACCAAAAAAAATATGTCGGATTCAATATTAGTAAGGGCAATCAGATTCAACAATGAATAAAAACAGAGTATAGAATTACAAAACTGCAAAATTAGGTTTTCTTCAATGAGACTAGGTAAATGGATTTGTTTATCTGCTATTGTTTTCAAAAGTTCATTTAAGTTTGTTATATCATCACGATTTAATTTATATTTGTCCATATTTATATATAAGAATGAAATATACTCAATAATCACAGAAAAAACAATATTAACAAATTTCCTTTCTTTCTTTGCCATTTTTGAGATCACAAGAGACTGTTTAATAATACCTCTCATAAAATATCGAAAACTACTATTTCGAAATGGAGATTGATCATTTTCTTTGATAGTAGTATGAATATTTTGAAAGATATCTGTAAGAATGATCTTAATGTCCGCATTACTATAATTCATCATTAGGATAGATAAATTAATAATATTAATCAATGATTCTCCAAAAACAGATTCTTGGGATTCATTGCTTTTAATCACATCATTCATGAGAACAGAAAACTGTATCAAAGTTCTAATAATGATAGGTGCAAGGATTTTCATTAAACCTGATTGCTTCATAAGTATACTATCATTTTGTAAAACAAAAGAGATTATTCTTGTATTAACGTTGTATATTGGCATTCTTAAACCGAACAATTCAACTAAAAAGTCATAATCATCTTGATTCTTAATATTCTGCTGACAAAATATCTCATCGTGCGTCGTTGTGGGCCAAATCACTTGTTGATACAATATCCGAAGTTCATTGTCATCAGATGGGAGTTTTGGGGTTTTAGAAGGCTTTTCAAAGTATTTTATCCATAAATTCAGCACAGGATTGTTAAAGACTCTCTCTTTTTTTGATCTAAAAAAGCTCATGATAACAGTATATCGTTTTTATATCATTTTTATTCATTCTCAGCAGGGAGCTTTGGTTTAGGATTTACAAACGCTTTGTATCCACCAATAGGTTCATAGAATCCTCTAGTTCTTTTGGTAGGAGTTTTTGATTCAACTTTCGGTGTCTTTGTTCTATATTGGGGGGCATCTTCTGTTGCCATCTCTTTGATTCTACTTATTCTCTGTTGGGCTCTCTCTTCCCCTTTTTGCTTTGACTTCTGAAGCCTCGATGTGAAAACCTTTTGCACTTCAGCAATGTTAATGCTCTTCGAGTGAGATGAAAGAAGCCTGTCAAGTGCTTCTTGATCTTTTTCTTGGTTCACAATATATAGTGGCTTTTGAGGATATTCTGGCTGTTCTCCTCTAAATTCATTCTGCAAATCTACAGATTTAGACAAAGATTCTGACAATGAATTGATTTTCTCTTCAAAATCGGAATTAAATGCAGCAATGTTAGCTGATTGGTTTTCAAGAGCGCGCCGCACACGCAAATCAAGTACAGTTGAGTTAAATGCATGCTTTTTTTCGGTTGGCCGAGCAGAATCGTCGGATTCGACGGGAGGAAATTTTAGTATTTCATCTACCGGCTGTTGTTCATAATAACTCGTGAAAAGTGAAAGAGTACGCTTACAAAACTCTAATTCGACATTCTGGCACTTTGGAGTTTTGATGGTGGCCCCTTTTGTTGGAGTGAATTGCTTAGTTTTATTCATTATATAAATAAACGGCTGATTTCTTTATAGCAAAAGACAGTCCCCATCCTTCTGGACGGTACTCCAGAATGGAGCAATTTCTAGCAAAAATCCTGTTGGATCGAACTGAGAACCCTTTAATGGCTTAACTTTAGGATCTTTTGGATGAGCTATCATCCATTCAAATGGAACTGGGGTATTGGGAATTGCAGACTGTAACAATCGTTTAATTAAGCCATAATCAGGTGCATCAGCATATCCCAAGCTTTGTATATGAGTCGCTATTTCGACAAAAGGCTGACCAAATGGGGTACACAGAGTTGAGAGAGGATTGGAGTTCTTCAGTTTCCCAACATCCTGGAAATTACTCACATTCCTCCAAGGTATTTCCATACCTGCTATATCTAATAATGAATATATCAAAGAAAACAAGTCATCTCTTCTGGACAAATCCATATGTTCATGCATGTTTGGAGATGAGTATAGCAATGAACCCATCGCATTTGCATGCTCTCTGGCTTCAATGTGCTGTCCAGTAGATGAATCTATATAAAGCTTAGATATACCATAATCAATCAAACATACAGGAGAAGATCCGAAAAACCTAAGAACGAAATTTTGAGGCTTAATATCTCTATGTATAAATCCATATGAGTGAAATTTCTCAATAATACTGATCATTTCAAGAGCTAATGAGGGAATATATTGAAGTGAAAAAGCACTACTTGGTAGATTCCTAGATGTATTCCATAAATTTGGCCCCAAAAGCTCCATCACAAGGAAGAAGTAAGATTTATCAGTCCCATCCAAAATATACCTCGGGAATTTGTCGCAATTTTGCATTTTCTTGAGCAGTGACACTTCAAAACGCAATGTTTGCCTTTTAGAATTCATTGGTTCAAGCTTCATCGCATAGTATTTATCATCCTCACTTGATTTAACCAACCAAACATCTCCAAATCCACCTTCACCAATGCAAACAATAAGTTTAAAAAAACTTACCATATCGCCAACCTTAAGTTTTTCCTCCATGATCTTCTACAATAATATTTACAAAACTGTTGGATGATCTGATCTGTTTATGGATATAACCATACAAGGATAGTCAGAATAAATAGACATTTTGAAGAGATTTTATCAAGTAATTCATTTTTTATAATGAGTCTTCATTACAGGTCCGACGGAGGTCTTGATATGAGATATAGTAGTTCACGTTCTGCAGTGGAAAGTGGGGGCTACAATTCAAGAGGGTTCTCAACCAGTTCAAGTAGTACATCAAGTAACAGTATCAGCACAATACACACAAAGTCAAATGGAACGGCTGATATGAGGTATACTTCTTCAAAAGAAGCCGTTAAATCAGGGAAGATCACAAAAGATACAGTGATTTCTCCTCCAGAACCTTTTGTTTCTCCTCCAAAACCAATTGTTTCTGCTCCAAAAAACAGTGATGAGATATCACAAATCATTGCAAAAGCAGATGGAACTGCAGATATGAGATTCAAATCATCTAAAATTGCAGTTAAGTCTGGTCTTATTACAAAAGAAACCAAAATTGTGGAAAAAGATACATGCCCTAACATAATTATTACGACAAAAAATGTAGTGTCCAAGACATGCAAAGCATTTAGATCTGGATATATTAAGTTGCTTGAAAATGGTAATGTCGATCCAAATTGTGATGCTGCGAAGAATGGAGATATTATTCTGAAAAAAGATGGAACAATCAGCAAAAGAACTCCGAACTACAATGAAATCAAGAGGGTTTCAATGAATGAAATTACTACAGATCAAATCCGTGATCCAAATATGCAAAAGAAGAAACGAGATGAGTACCATAAAAATGGAGGCAAGAAAGATCTTGAAGCGTCACATATCATTGGATTGGGTTTATCAATTGACCTTTTAGGAGATAAGCCTGGTCTTCCATTATCTACAGAAAAGCTAAAGGAAGAATTGAAGGAACTGAATAGCAAACTTGAAATGAGAACAAATCATAAAAATAGGGATATTGATAAAAAGAACGACCAAAAAGCCAAGGATATATTGAATGGAAAAGAAGTTAAAATTACAAGAAGTTTTGTTAGTCATATCGAAAAAATGTATGAGGCATTCATTGAGATTCATAATGAAGGAAAAATGACAAATTCAATTCAGTATGTATTTGAAAAAATATGTGAGATCAAAAGTATTCTAGAAACCAAATGAATTAAAAATGAATTGATTCTTTTGTATTTAAGAATAGGAAAAGGTAGAATAGTTCCTATAACGTTTGTTATTTGAATATAATTGCTTTCATTAATATTATATAATTGGGTTCTTTTCATCCATTTTTCTAGTATAAAAAACAATGCTTCTAATTAGCACTTATTCCTTGGACATTGTTCGATTTGTCTTTAATTGCACAAAAATTATCTATTAGTATCAAATGGAAATCCAAAAAATCAATTCAACACACCAAAAGTTAACCATAAACAATAAAAAATGAGTCTTATCTCACTTCTGAGAGAAATAACCCTAATTTGAGTATATGTTATGGTTTTGATTGGAATATCAGCTATACAATAAAATGAGTTAAAAAATTTCAGTCCATATGTTCCTTTGTTTGTTATAGTATTATTATTATTCAGAACAGTGGTGAATCCAACATGCGAAATAAAGCTATGGTACACAACCAATGATCCAGTATTCATATAGAACAATGAATCTTGATTCATATTGAAAATACAATAGTACATAGTCAGCGAACCAGAATAGGGTGATACAACTCCGCATCCAGTTGGGCTGTTGTTATGAACAATGTTCATGAATGACATTATTCCTGTGTTCGTATAGAAACCAATACATATCCATCCAGTGACTTTATTGTTAGAAAAGGTGCAATGAGAGCTAGAGAATGATGAAGGAGATCTTATTGCTATTCCAGAATTATGAACAGCAAAATTCATAGAACTGTTTGTATTATCAACCTTCTGTGGACCATTCACTATATAAATTGGACATTCCCCAATATACCCAATAGCACAAGATGAAATAGATAAATACTCAACATTATTAACAATATGTCCACTGAGGTAAGCAAAATGACCCCACATAGAGGACGAACAATTGTGTGCACATATCAATTTCAAAGAAGATTGAGATGAATTAAAAAATATTGCTCCACCATTTGCTGCACTATAGCATCGGTAGAACATTGAATGATAAATATTCATACAATATGATCCACCAAGAATACTGATTATTCCACCTTCATTAGTATAGAGAAGAGTACGAGTAAAAAAGCAATTCGAAACATCAATATTAGTGTTAAGATATGATCTTCCTTGTTCCATATTTTGATTAATGCATTCTCCCATACGTATTCCATTTTCAAAGTTAATAAAACCGGAAGTTCTCGGAAATCTGATATTTCTATCTTGAATACGTTTCTTTCCGGAATTGTATGAGAGCAAACCCAAATAGAATATCATAAAACCCATTTTATAAGCATATTGTATTAAAAAAAGTATTCCTAAGCGATTTCTCCATGCAAATAATTTGAACTGTCCGAATATAAATAGTTTGGCCATTTTAATTTTACCAATTGAAAAATTAACTGTTTTATACAAATTAATGATAATAAAAATATAGAAATTTCGAACAAGGAACAAAATTGGCATAATTGCACCACAAATCTGTCTAATATCCCATAATAAAAGATTCTTATTATTGTAAATACTAACGTAAGAGTTAAAAATCATTAATATCGAAAAAAAAACATTTTCATTTCCAAAGAATGTTACTAGTGACATTTACTGTAAAAATGTTCTTTTTTAATGAAAAAAAAAATTTTAACTTAAAATACTCATTCAAACTAAGTAGAATTGTCATCTCTCTAAGTTATTTGCCTTAATGATGAAGAGAAAAACCAAATTTCACCAATTGCCGAGTTATTGATCCAAATCTGTGCAAAATGTTGTATTTGAATTCACAGAACTATCATTATTATCCATCCAAGAGTATTTTCATTTGATACCAAAAATAGGGTTTTTTGGCTTCATTTCGAAGGGATATTTTTAGAATTTTTGCATTTTATTTATTGAATGAACCCCCTTTGAAACATTTAGAAAAAGCAAAATGGCGCCAAAAATTGAGATTTGAATATAATTCGCTTCAATGGTCGAAGCGATAGCTGACAACAACATTGGGTGTTAGCAAATTCTCTGGTTCAATCATCACTTCCATTTAGTGAAAACAAGGAAGTTCAAATAAGAACCAGAGCGAAGACAAGAAGTTTTGTACGATTCCCCCTGAAGAGTTCACTCCATTTATATCCTG
>Ga0074193_1000213_pt1 | contig 107332 bp, 101 predicted proteins | sample EPASupsiteHSE605_FD_64523 | JGI IMG/M metagenome (GOLD analysis project Ga0074193, IMG submission 64523) | Bioremediated contaminated groundwater from EPA Superfund site, New Mexico - Sample HSE6-05 | ecosystem: Environmental > Aquatic > Deep subsurface > Groundwater > Contaminated ... | reverse complement strand
GGACATGGGTGTGGTTGGTCGAGGGGGTGGGGTGTTTTAAGGAGGCACGAAAGAAAACCCTTATCTCTTAGCCACGACAGACTAACAATATAGCTCTCATTATCTTAATGCTTTCTAGTGCTTTACACTATGCTGACTTTGAAAATACAGCCCTGCAAACATCACCAATAATCTTTGCATACAGCATGACCATTTCAACGCCATCACGAAAATCATCGACTGTTTCCATGAAATTGTTCTGCAAAGAACCAAAAGCACTATTGGTTTGTGCCGCTGTTTCTTTTAAACTAGCCGCAAGTTCATTCGCAGTTTCCAATGCTGCGAGTAACCCTGCAATGATATTCCGAATATCTTCTGCATGACCATCAAACGTCTCCCGAACAGAGCCCAAAATACCAAAAAAGCGATGTAAAACAGCAATCAAATAACCACCAACAACCATCACTATCATAAAAATAATAAATAATCCTAAGTCATATAATGAGATATACATCTGCATCCCTTCTTTCCATCTAGTAACAAACGGCCGAGCATTGCTGCCCGGCCGCTCATCTTGTTTCATGTCAATCTATTATAACTCGATTTCTTGTCCTTCAACATTCTTTCCAGTTTTTGCTTTTATTGCTTCTTTAGCTTCTACTACTTTTTCTTTTGTCTTTTCAACGATGTCCTTCGCTTTTTCAGGAAGCTCCTTAGCTACTCGGACAATATCCTCACGACTTTCTTTACCAGACTTAGGTGCTAAAAGGACTCCAGCTGCAGCCCCAATCGTTGTACCAATAGCAGCTCCAATTGCTACATTTTTCAATACTTTTTCTCGGGCTTTTTTTTGGCGATTCTTTTTACCTTTTTCAATTAAATCCATAATGGACATTGCATACACCCCCAATAGTTTGATAAATATTTCCTATTTGTTATTTATTGTTTTCGACAAATATTAGAAAACTCCTCTTATATATCGCAAAATTTCCTGTAAGTATTTTCTTTTTACAATACAAAAGCATCACTCAAAATTTCAGGCACAACCTCCCCTATAATAAAAGTGAGGATACACCCTAAAGAGTGCATCCTCACTATAACATTAAACTCCTTCAACCCGATTGCGACCGTTCTTCTTTGCTTGATATAGAGCATGATCTGCTTTCTTAAGCAAACTGCTTGGCATCATATCTTTTTGAGGAATCACTGTAGCTACCCCAACACTTACCGTCACATACGCACTTACCTCTGACATTGGATGGGCAATTTGCAAAGACTCAATCTTTTTACGCACTATTTCCCCAACCCGAACGGCTTCTGGTAGCATGGTCGACGATAAAATAATGATAAATTCTTCTCCCCCATAGCGAGCAACTAGTTCTCCGCCACGTTTTATGAATTCCTTTAAAACACTTCCTACTTGACGAAGACAATCATCGCCTGTCAAGTGTCCGTAATAATCATTATAATTTTTAAAGTAATCAATATCTAAAAAAATGACAGCTAACTCTTCACCTCGGCGTAAAGCACGTCTCCACTCTTTATCAAATACTTGATCAAAATGACGTCGGTTCGCAATACCCGTTAGACCATCAAGTAACGATTGTTCTTCTAAGATATCTCGATACCGCTTTAATTCTAAGTGATTTTTGACTCTTATCTTAACAATTGCAGGGTTAACAGGTTTAAAGATATAGTCGATAGCACCCATCTCTAATCCCTTGGTTTCATCTTCTACATCACTCATCGCTGATACAAAAATAATTGGAATATTCTGCGTGTTATGAGTTGCTTTTAATCTCCTACAAACCTCATATCCATCCATTTCTGGCATGACTACATCCAATAAAATCAGATCTATGCGTTGAGACATCGCAATCTTTAAAGCTTCTTTTCCAGATGTTGCACAAAATATTACATAACTATCCGCTAATATATCTTTCATTATCTGGATATTCATGCGTGTATCGTCTACAATCAAAATATTTTGCATGATTGGTTCCATATCATCATCCTTTGATCTAATCATTGATCTAATCACTGTTATACATATTCTTTCTTCTTTTTATAAATCCTTCTGATAAAACTACTATTCTCAAATAAATTACGACAATACTATCTATTATACTATATTATTTTTCAGCCACTTTGTTACGTTAAAATTTAACACCCCATCTGTAAAAGTTATCCATACTTTTGCAGGAATATAATGTTTACTCTAGAATGTATATATCGATATGTAACATACTAAATATTTTGCAAGTCATTACTGCAACTAGGCTAATAAGATTGCCGTAATTTACTTAGTACGTCACATATAGTAGTTATAAGTACAACAACAACAAGGAGGCTATATTATGACAAAAAAAATCTTATTGCTTACTGGTGATTGTGCCGAGGACTATGAAGTAAAGGTTCCCCAACAAGCTCTAATGATGCTTGGGTATGAAGTAGATATTGCAGCCCCTAACAAAAAAGCCGGCGATACGCTACAATTAGTAGTTCATGATTTTACATCCTTAGATACATATATTGAATTAACTGGTCATCGCATTCCCGTAGACATCGCAACCTCTTCTGTCAATCCAGATGATTATGTTGGTCTACTCATTCCTGGTGGACGAGCTCCCGAATATATCCGCATGTATGATGAAACAATTAAAATCGTTCAAGATTTTTTTAAAGCCGATAAACCGGTTGCTGCTGTATGTCATGGCACACAGCTACTCGCTGCCGCTGATGTATTATCAGGCCACACCGTCACTTCCTACCCAGCCTGTGCTGCAGAGTGCCGCTTAGCCGGTGCTACTTGGAAAGACGAACCCGTCGTAACCTGTGGTAAATTAGTCACTGCACAAGCATGGCCCAATCATCCCGCATGGCTTAGAGCCTTTGTAGATTTACTCGGAGCAAAAATCACTCTTTAACCCCATGCCCTTTGGAGGAATTATGAAAATTGAACGGCCGAAAACTGACCATTTGCTCGAACAAATGGAACGCCTCTCTCGCCATTTAGAGGCTTTACGGATTGCTGATTATATCGAATTATTGGAAAAACCGTGGAAACTAATCACCACCAATTTCATTGCCGGTATATCGCGTGGCGTAGGGTTTGCTGTCGGAACAACGATTGTCTTTGCACTGATTGTAGAAGGTCTAAGACGTATCATCTTAATCAATATACCTGTTATCAACGATTATTTGGTAGAGATTTTTAGACTTATCAATGCCAAAAAGTGATACATCATGATTCAATTACTACCAACTTTGCTGCCATGTCGGTCGCCCCAATATCACATGTTACAGATTACAACTACAGCCATTCAATTTAACGATTCTTACATTTCTCACGAATTTTGTATACATTTGTGCAATAAGAAGATGCAAAAATACTTATGAAAAGCACAAAATAATTGTTGTATTTTGTCTTATCTAGTATTATAATAAAGACAAGAAAAAGAAATATTTTCTTAAAGTAAGAAATCGAAGAAAGAAATGGGGTGTTTCCATTGAATAGTTTAGATACTCCACCTAATCAGCATATCGTAAAGGTAGTCCCACTAAATCAAGTCATGGAACTCACAGCCTTATCTATAAGTTATTGACTAGTAGTTACCAACCATGAGTGATTAACCACAAATCGAAGGACTATCCAAAAGTAGCAAAAAACATTTCGTGAAGAAATGGGGTGATTCCATTGTACAGCTTAGATGGTATACAATGTCACAATCACAAGGAGTTGGTTCTATTGCAGAGTACTACATTGGAATCTACAACTTCATATAGTTTGCCTGAAAGTGTGAAATACACACTTAATAGTACAATCTGAATTGTACTGAAAAGATTTTCGTCTTTTCTACTCGGTTCTACGGTTGGCGATAAAAGTAATATGAACGATATCTAATTGAAGAGACCTAGCACAGCATGTGTGCTAGGTCTTTTTTACTGCTATTTTATATGACAAGTATCATTTACTAACGACACGATTGTCATGCCCTCAAAATACTCAATTACATTAATCGCCGTGCTGTCTTGCCGCAGCGACCATATCTTCTCGATCGGAAGTCCCAAGGCATTACACAGCGCAACGCGCATCGCCCCTCCATGAGATACAATGACAATGGTCTCATTCTGATGCGTCTTGATACATGTTGCCATTCCTATCTCTACACGTTTTGTTACATCATCAAAGCTTTCTCCGTCTGGTATGCATATAGTTCCCGGCTTAGAATAAATAGCAGATAATTCATCTGGCCAAGTTGCCATGATTTGCTCATACGTTAACCCTTCCCATAAGCCAAAATTCACTTCACGTAACTCTGGCATGCTGATAACTGGCAACGAATGCTGCATAGCGATCAACTCAGCCGTCTTTGCTGCACGCATTAAATCACTGCTATACACTGCACTGATACGTTCCGTGGACAGTCGCTTTGCTACCGCCTGCGCTTGCTCTACTCCCTTTTTATTTAAAGAGATATCACTATGCCCCTGATACCGTTTGTCAAGATTCCACGAAGTTTCCCCATGTCTTACAAAAATCACTCTCGTCAAAATATCACTCCTTACCAAAACTCTTCTCTGCCATCCTCTGTAACTATCGAAGGGTTGTTATCCTCTACCCCTACATTGTAGCTCCATATAAACTATGTGATAATAAATATAAAAAATACGAGGTGAATTAAATGACTACTTACAATACCAAAATCACTCACTTATTTCATAGTGGTTATGCTGTGCAAACAAAGGATCATTTTATGCTCTTCGATCATTATCAGCCATTAGCCCCCAAAAAACAAGGACTTTCGAAAGGAATCGTCACAAGCGACTATCTAAAGACTAAGTGAAAATTACGCATCCAGGACAAGAAATCTTTTTCTGAAACATAAATAGTTCTCCTGTTAAGTGGAATAATAAGAATGTATTATTCCACTTAACGATTGGAAAGGAGAGTGCTTATTATGAAAAAATCGAAGCTAGGCTATGCACCAAACAATAGAGGTTATTTCGAACAAAAGCCACGACTCTTTAAAGCCTATTCAGCTAAAGATTATACTTTATTGCCTGATCCAGTACGAGATCCTATTGTTGCCAATAACATTTCGAATGCTGAATTTGATTATACCTATGACAGAGGAGACCAGATATAACTGGTCTCCTCTAGCCTTTATCTATCCTTTTCTTCGCTATTAGGACTTTTACGCTCCAAATTAACAATTTCAATTAAGTGACATAATTCTTCATCATTTACCACTACATTAAACTGCTGTTCTAGTCCACGAATTGCTCTTTTGATTGCAGCATAAGTAATGGAGTTTTCACTAATAAATGCTTTCGTATCCGGATAACTAATTCCTGCTTGTGTAAGTAGTCGCTCTACCATACAAGCAGAATGTACTAGCATACGGACAAGACCGGAAGAGGAAAAAGGAACTTGTAGTTCTTCCTCTAAATTTCGAATACAAATCATCAATGTATCTAATACTTTCCTCGGATTGACAAATGTCAAAAATTCATCTAGCATCCCGGCAACCATGCCCCGCATCACTTCCCAGTCCATCCCTCGATCCGTATATCGATCCGCAACATTTGAGGCTTTTAGACCGTCCGTAAGTAGGCGCCGTAGTTCACTACCAGCCCCGCCCTGAATCAATTCATCAAGAGCGATATGAGGTTTATCCATAATTTCAGGATCAATACTCCCGACACTTGCCACAATGTCATAAGAATGCAGTAGTGACGTCAGCCGACTTTCTAGCACATTCCGGTCACCCGCCTCCACTGCTATGACACGGATATTGCTTAATTGCCACTGATTGAGTAGTTTCTCTAACAATCCTTTAATCTTTACAGCTGTGCCTTGTCCCGTCAAACAAGTGGTTACGATCGCTTGATCCCTGCTGCCAGTGACAAGTTCATTCGTTGGCAATACATCATGCGTCATACTCCGCGCTGTCCATGCCGCTCGATACACTACATTAATATCATTTTGTGGCAACATGGCTTTATGCAGTACATGTAATAACATTAATGTACTTACCATTTCTACACTTTTCACTACAATTTCAGTTCGACGGGTAATGGCTTTCGCTACACTTGATAACGAGCCCATATCGACTAACAATATGATTCCTTTCCCATCATCAATCTCTTTTGCTACTTCGATCGCTTGCTCTATCGCCCAATCCACATTTTCTTCAATTGGCATATCAATCGCTCGCGCATGATCAATTCCTAATAGCTTATTAGAGAAATCAACCATACTACTTGCCGTAGAATTGCCATGCGTAATCACTAATACTCCGACTCGTCCTTCTTCTTTGTTATATCTCTTATCAAAAGTCGCTAACATCAAAGCAATAAAACTGATCTCATCCGGGGGTATCTTGACCTCCATCTGAGTACCAATGCATTGTGCCATTTTTTCTGCAATCGTATATTCTTCGGGATATTTCATAGCAACTGACTGAACATTAGGGTTAATAATAGGCAGTCCACTACGTATCCGTTCTACAGTAGAAGCTACGTGAATCGCTAGTGCATAATACAAACGACGACTTAACATTTTTCCTTGTTTCTCAACCTCACTACAGGCCTGATCAAAAGCTTTCAAAAACTCCTCTGGTACAACCGTCTGCAAATATTCTTGTGATATCTCAAATTGCTTTGGATTTAATTGTTGAAAATAATTTTCCACATCCATTTCAATACACTGAATAATCTCAGACTGCCCGATTCCCTGAGATTTCAGAAACTGGATTCGGTCGCTAATGGTTTGATAAAAAGCTTTTGGTAATGTACGATCTCCTTCTCCATCAGCTGCAATACCATCTGGTTGAACTACCATTTCACTTCCGAGAGTACAAAGAATCTTACTTGCTCCAAGCCTCGCCTGAGGATCATATACGATGGCTTGTTTAATTTGCGGTGATAATGATTCATAGGTTATTTTAACAGGTTTCTCCTTATCCGTTCGATGTAAGAAAGCCTTGGCACAGACCAATTGCAAATCATTGCGTAGTTGTCCAATATTTCCTATACAGCGGTATAACAGTAACGCCCATAGTGCCTCTTGGCTAACGATTACCTTTGACTGAATATGAACTGCCTCACGCGCCAATAAAAATTTGATCAATTCAAAACGTTCTTGCATGGGCCTGGCTGATAATTCGGGCAGTTGTACCAGTACAGGAATACGCCGTAAAAACGTTTTCAGCAAAGCTGAATCTGGATTTTCAGTGGTTGCAGCTACCACTCGCACCTTTACATGTCTGATTTTATCGCTATCTCCCATACGCCGAAAATCTCCACGATCTAGCAGATAAAATAGCATCTCCTGCCCCTCAGGTGGTAAGCGATGTACTTCATCTAAAAAGAGCATCCCACCATCGGCCTTTTCTACGAGCCCTACTTTATCTTTATCAGCACCTGTGAAAGCTCCCCGTACATGTCCGAAAAGTTGTGACATCAATAGCTGAGGATTATTCGCATAGTCAGCACAATTAAATACTACAAACTGACCGCTAGGAGAAATTTTGCCTTCACTACAGGCAAATTTATACATATATTCAGCAAATAAAGTTTTACCAACGCCAGTCGGTCCAACTAGCAAGGTATCTAGTCCTTTAGGCGGATATAATACACCAGCTTTGGCTTGCTCAACTGCTGTTTTTAAACTTGTGTAAACACCAATTAATCCCGCGAATGGATCGTCCTTCTCTGCTGCGCCCTCTAATACGTTTAAGGTTACCAAATGAGCAGCAGTATCAATTTCACTTGGATCATGGATCATACTAACCGATAATTCTGTAAATTCTCGTTGGTGACGAACCATTTCCGGTACTTTATTACTAAGTGCGGGGAAGTTTTTTTCTACCCACTTTACAGTTATATAATAAGTAGATCGGCTTACTAATTTTACTACCATCTTTTCTCGATGCAGTGCATTTAAATCGCTACTTACATTGCTACGAGAAAAGCCAGTAATTTCTGCTATTTCTTCTGCTGTAAACCCGATGGGTCTATACTGAGATACCATAGCAGCATTCAATTTTTCCGCACATAATCCATCTAATACTTCTAAGATTTTTAATTGTCGTTTCATCTCTTCGCTCTCCTTCAGGGTAGCACCAACCAAAACCAACATTGTATAAATTATTATAAATCGTAAAGAGAATTAATACAATTATATTATTCCATCCGCACAAGATAAAAAGCATTGAGCTGAATCACTCAATGCTTTTTATTCAAGTTTCTATTTTGCTAATACATTCGACAACCGGAACATCGAAGGATCAATCGTCCTTTTATGCCCAATCGCATCGGCTAAATCAACGCTTACCACTCCACCATTTCGAGAACCAAACATCACATTGGATATTCCCGAAATCAGCGCTAACGTTGCATGCTCTCCTAGAGTACTGGCTAAAATGCGATCAAATACACTTGGCGAACCGCCCCGTTGAATATGGCCAAGTACGGATACCCGTGTATCTAGCCCTGTAGCAGCAACAATTTTTTCGCCAATTTTCACAGCACTGCCTGCGCCCTCAGCCACCACTACTACACTGTATTTCTTACCAGAATCATGAGATTCACGTAGGTTTTGGCATAGTTCATCCAAATTTACACTCATCTCTGGAATTAATATTTCCTCAGCACCACCTGCAAGACCAGCAGTCATCGCAATCCAACCAGAATTACGTCCCATTACTTCCAGAACAATGACGCGACCATGAGACGAAGCCGTATCACGCAATTTATTAATTGCGTCGACTACCGTATTCGTAGCAGTGTCAAAACCAATCGTATAATCAGTGCCCCATATATCATTATCAATGGTTCCTGGCAATCCAATGACAGCAATCCCAAGCTCTGATAAAAGCTCTGCGCCAGTCATTGATCCATCGCCACCAATTACGATTAAACCTTCAATACCATGACTCTTGAGATTTTTAACAGCCTTTTGGCGTCCCTCTAGTGTTTTAAAGTTTTCACAACGTGCAGTTCCTAAAAAAGTACCACCACGCTGCAGAATATCTCCCACTGATCGAGAAGTCAGTTTTTCCATTTTATCATCATACATGCCAGAATAGCCATTATAAATTCCCCATACTTCTACACCCTCATGTATAGCAACCCGTACAACGGCGCGAATCGCAGCATTCATACCAGGAGAGTCCCCTCCACTAGTCATAACGGCAATACGTTTTAACATCAGCATTACACCCCTTATTTTACAATATAATACACTAAGTAATTTACAAGCAAAATAGACAAGATAGATGCTATGTACTTAGCACTTTATACAATAATTAGACAGTGAAGGTCCTAAAACCTTCACTGCTAGAATATTATGTAATTTTATATTTCAAATGTTGTCGCAATTTCTTCTAACTTTTTCTTAATCTCTGCTGTAGTACGTAATGTGAGTACTTGATTTGCCCACTCTTGTGCTTGCTTTATATCTAGTTGACGGACAAGGTGTTTTACTACAGGAACAGAACGACCATTCATCGATAATTCAGTTAAACCAAGCCCAACTAAAAGCGGTGTAGCTAATGAATCTCCAGCCATCTCACCACACATACCTACCCATTTACCATGCTCTTTCGCAGCTTTGGCAACATTGGCAATCAAGCGAATCACTGGCGGCTGAAAATAATCACTGAGCCAAGCCACATGCTCATTCATGCGATCGGCTGCCATGGTATATTGAACAAGATCATTTGTACCAATGCTGAAAAAATCTACTTCTGTAGCTAATACATCCGCAATAACCGCAGCAGATGGAACTTCAATCATGATGCCAACTGGCACATCTGCCCGATGAGCAATCCCTTCTTGTGCTAACTCATCCGCTACTTCTTTAAGCAACGCTTTGGCAGCCAATAATTCATCTAATGTCGCAATCATCGGAAACATAATGTGTAGTTTTCCATCTACACCAGCTCGTAGTAATGCTCGTAGCTGCGTTTTAAATACATCCTTATAAACCATACACAAACGTATTGCTCTGAGTCCTAAGGCAGGATTGGCTTCAGGCAAACCACCAATAAAAGGTAGCTGTTTGTCACCACCAGCATCTAGCGTACGAATGACAATTTTTTTATCTGGCATTGCGTTAAGTACAGCGCGATATGATTCTACCTGCTCTTCTTCTGTTGGCACAGTTGTTTTATCTAAAAATAAAAACTCTGTACGAAATAGACCAACACCATCAGCGCCTGCTGCCACTACTTTTTCCATATCAGCAGGTGTACCAATATTAGAAGCGATCTCAATATGATGGCCATCAACAGTGATACTTGGCAAATGACCAACTTGTGCTAACTTTACCGCTCTAGCCCTTTCCTTTTCCATCTGTTGACGATATTGCTCGATTATACTTTCCTCAGGATTTACCAATACCTGTCCATTGTGACCATCCACAATGACCATGTCGCCATCTACTAGCTTTTCAATCACATTGCCTACCCCTACAACAGCGGAGAGTCCTGCTGCTCTAGCCAAAATGGAACTGTGAGAGGTTTTGCCTCCAAGAGCCGTAATGAATCCCGATACACTAGCAAAGTCAATGGATGCTGTATCGGATGGTAGCAAATCAGTTGCCACAAGAATACCTTCATATTTTACTTCATCGGTCTGTCCCTGCAAAATGCGTAGTAATCGCTTACCGATATCTTTCACATCAGCAGCCCGCTCACGCATATATTCATCATCAATAGCGGCAAACATATTTGCAATCTCTTCTGTCGCCACTTCAACTGCCGCTTCCGCACTGGCATAGTTGGTTTCAATATCAGCAAATACTGCTTCCACCAATGATGGATCTTCGACCATCAATTTATGGGCAGCAAACACTTCTGCCTCCTGTTCGCCAACCGTAGTAGCCATATGTTTTTGCAGTACATCGAGTTGCACGACTGCCAAATTCTGCGCTTTTACAAATCTTTCTTTTTCTCTTGGAGCCTCTTCTGGCGCTACTTTGCGACTAAAATCATTGGTCGCTTCTTGTATATGCATAACGGGACCAATCGCAATACCAGATGAAGCTGCTATCCCTTCAAATTTCCACATATTATCACTCTTCTCCAAATTTATCAGCAACTAACTGTTGCAGTGTTTTGACAGCTTCATCAGTATCTGGGCCATCAACTTTCAAGACTATGCTCTCACCGTGTTTGATCCCTAGTCCCATAATGCTGATAATACTTTTAGCGTTCGCATTTTTCTCACCTTTGCCGATCATGATGGTTGACTTAAATGAAGAAGCTTTTTGCGCAAATAATGCTGCTGGTCTAGCATGTAAACCTGCTTTATTCTCAATTGTTAATGTAATTTCCATAAATAATACACACCCTTTTTATTATTTTATTATTCTTCCCCGAACTTATCAGCAACTAAATTCCCCAATACACTTGCTGCCTCTTCAGCATCTGGACCATCAATTTTTAGAAGTATTGTTTCCCCTTGTTTTACTCCTAGCCCCATAATATTGATAATACTTTTCGCATTGGCTTTTCTTTCCCCTTTTAATATTGTAATGTTTGATTGAAATGAAGACGCTTTTTGTGCAAATAACGCTGCTGGTCTAGCATGTAAACCTGCTTTATTCTCAATTTTTAAACTAATTTCCATAATAATATACAACCTCTTTCTTTTCGATTTCATTATTTTTTGACTTAATTATATCTTACTCATAACATCAATAGGATTGTCATTCGGTAGCATCTGGATCTCTAATATTACACCGTGTTGATGAAGTTTTTTGAAAGCACTTCTATCCTGTTCATCAACAGAAACAGCCTTCGTTAATTCCATCTTTCCCTGCCCAAAGCTCATACCACCGATATTAACCTTATGGATTATAATTCCCCCTACGACTAAAGCTAACATATCTGTCGGGTTGGAAAATAGTAGAAATAGTTTTTCATTAGCAAAACTATCATTTGATAACATTTCAATTGCTTGTGCAACAGTAAGAATCGATACATTGACACCTGGAGGTGCTATTGTTTGCAGTAGCATCTTGCGAATCACATCCGCTGCCACCTTATCATCAATCACAACCATCCGCTGCACTGCTACTACTTTGCTCCATGCTATGATTACTTGCCCATGTATCAAACGATCATCAATTCTTACCAATTCAATACTCATGTTGCCTTATTCATAACAAACTTTGTAATCCCATGACGACCACATTCTAGTGCTACATCAGCTACACTTGCCAACTGTCCTTCTCTCACAGGTAACACCGCAAATACCATCGGTAAATTCACGCCTGCGATTATCTCTATTTTGATATTTTCCATCACGAGTATTGCAGATGCATTATAAGGACTACCGCCTAAAATATCAACCAAAATTAGAGTGCCTTGCCCGCTATCTACTTCTTTTACAGCTAGTGCAATACGATTTTGTAGATCACCGACATCTTGTCCTGATTGAAAAGAAACCGTTTTTACTCGTTGTTGCTTCCCCACTACTAGTTCGGCAGTGCTAAGTAAAGCATCAGCCAAATTTCCATGTGTCACAATTACGATTCCGATCATTTGCACGCCTCCATTTATTTTACTTCTGTCTTATTGTATTGCAATAATCATGCCAACTCTTGTCTTATTTTGAATATTCACAAATAGCAACTCTAGTATGAATATTCCTTTTATATTGTATCAATGTTTTGATTGTGTTTTAATCGTGTCTTATCTTTTGCTATATCGTTGTATTGTTTCGATAGACTTCCCATCCCTCAGAAATCTTTTTGCGATAGGCCTCCAAACGATTTGCCATCACTTTTTCTTCCTTACGCTTTGCATCCAAAGATAAATCATATATTGTATTGGTAAGAGAACTGACAATGACCCCCATGAATGTTGTCAAAGGATCTGGTATTTCTTCTACAGTATTTTGCTTTTTGATTAAATTTGCTAATAAAGCAATCGCTTCTGGAAATTTATCTTCCGGTAATTGTTCAATTAACTCCATTAGTTTTTCTTTATCATTCATATTTTACTCTCCTTCAATTATATCTCACCAAATTTTCTTTATAGCAATCGTCATGGATGTCATTATTCTTCTTCATTAAAATACACTTTATAAAACTTCATACCTTTTTCTTGATCAAATCCACGTTCAATAAACTGCATATTATCAGTATCCGATGTTGGATTTTTTACTTTAATTTCAAAATCAGTATCTAGCTTAATCAAATTTTTAAACTTCTTTTTCATCGTTTTAACTGCAGGATCTGAAATACTAAAATGTTCAACCGTTGCCAATCCTTGGTTGATATCATAATTTTGTTTATGTTCTTTAAATTGTTCTATGAGTTCTGGTTCTTTTACTACTTCTTGTACAAAATTTTCAAGATTAAATTCATTATGTTTATCAAAATACGCCACAGCCTCATTCATAAACACAACTTTATCTTTTCGGTCCGCCTGATGAATCTCACCATAGATATTTTCTACAAAATCTTGGCATACTGTTAAACAATTTTCTGTATGAAAATAACCATCCTGAACATTCGTCAATCGCAGAAAATCATCTTTCCAATATAATGCTTCATTATTCCCCTTATTTAAAGTATCCACAATGGCTACTCGATAGCCATCGGTAGAATCTACGTTAAAAATAATACAACCTTTATCAAGTTTTTTTATATTAATCCCCTTGTCACTACCAACAACAAATTCATCTGCATATTTCGTGATTTTTAAATAGGTTTCTTTTTTCTCGGTCTTAAAAATTCCGATTGCATCTACTCGTTGATCATCAAAAGTACAATCGGTAAAATAAGCCATATAAAATTCGCCACCCTTAATCTGTGGATGAGATGATTTTTCATATAAATGTTTTAAGATATTAGCGGATTGAATATAAAAACTATCACGATCAATAAATATACTGCTTACATACATATATAATTCATTCAAATGAATATCTGTTTCATGAAAAAATTTATAACAGACCGCTTCTTTAAAAGAAGATAAAAAATACTTTAGCAATAATTCTTCTACATTACCATCTTTCATTTCACACATGGCAGGTGACACAAAAATTCCTTCGTCCCGCAATTTATTCCCAACTTTATGTATAACCAAATTTTCCAAATTCACAGTAGAAAAATCAAACACGTGCAGTCCCCTTCCTGATATACTCACATAAATTATATCCTTATTGTATCATATGTCTGACAATAACACACCACACCAGCAACTGCCGTAACTATATAACAAACAAATAACAGGAGCATGATACTGTTTGGCTAATTTTGCTACGCCGACAGGCGCTTTACCAAAATCCGTTTGAAAATCATTCCGATTACCAATCCCACGCAAAAAAAGCAATCCAAATCTCCCTAAAGAGATTTGGATTGCTTTATCATATAGTTATTCTACTATTATTTAGTCAACAACTACAAATTTACCTGGATTCATGATGTTATTAGGATCAAAAGCTTTCTTAACAGTATGCAATACTGTCTTTTGTCCTTCATTCATGTGTTTATAGAATGCGGATACACGTTTTGCACCAATACCATGCTCACCAGACAAGTTACCATCAAGTTTATATACAGCCGTGTAGATTTCTGCCAAAACTGCATCTTTTAGGTCATGCCAAGCATGTTCATCACGATCTTCCCGTAAAATTGTTGCATGGATGTTACCATCACCAGCATGTCCAGCACTAGGAATTTTACAGTCATATTTTGCTGCAATTTTTTCAATTGCATCAAGTGCTGCAGGAATGTTGGAAATTGGCACAACAATATCTTCCATACAATATACTGGGCTGATCATACGAAGTGCTTCAGCATAACATTTGCGTGATTTCCAAATACGATCTTGTGTTGAAATATTGTCAGCGACGAATACTTCTAGAGCGCCATTTTCCATACACAACTTGCCAATTGCTTCATATTCTTCCTGTACTTGTTGGTCAGTATTGCCTTCTACCTCACAAATGACGTAGGCACCAGATTCTTGACTGAACGGTAATTTTTTATTCAAATACTGTTCAGCAGCTAAAACGGATACCCGATCCATAAATTCTACAGAAGTCGGAATAATACCAGCCGTCATAATTTTTGGTACAACCTTAATTGCAGATTGCATGTCAGGGAATGGAACCAATAAATCAGCAACACATTGAGCCAAAGGCATCAATTTGAGCCATATTTTTGTAATGATTCCTAAAGTACCTTCTGAACCAACCATTAAATGAATCATATCGTAGAAAGTAACATCTTTTACGTTTTTACCACCGTAAGTAACAATGTCACCATTTGGCATAACAACTTCTAAACCATATACATGGCGTCCAGTAACACCGTATTTAACAGCTTTATTACCACCAGCATTCGTAGCAACGTTACCACCAATGAAGGAAGACTCAGCTGAGCAAGGGTCACCAGCATAAAAGAGGCCTTGTTCTTTTGCCATCTTTTGTACTTCACCTGTCGTTACGCCAGGTTCAAGAACCATGAATAAGTTTTCTGTATCAAGTTCAATCATTTTGTTCATTTTTTCAAGTGACAATACCATACCGCCAAGCATTGGCACAGCGCCACCTGCTAGACCTGAACCGCCCCCTCTAGGAGTGATAGGGATAAGTTCACGATTAGCCAACTTGACAATTTCAGATATTTGCTCAGCATTTTCTGGTTTTACAACAACTTCAGGCATTTTTTCCCAAAGTTTATCTGCGGTCTCATCACGAGAATACATTTCCATTTTTTCTGCATCGACAACTACATTAGCTACACCAATAATTTCTTGTAATTGTTTGATAATTGAATCTGTTACTTTGTTAAATTGCATTACTAATCCCCCCCTTATGCTTTAGCTTTCATTTTTTTAACGGCATCAATTAGCATAGGTACAACGTCAAACACATCGCCTACAATACCAAAGTCGGCCACTTTGAAGATTTGCGCTTCAGGGTCTTTATTGATAGCAACAATAACATCAGCTGTCTGCATACCTGCTAAAAATTGAATTTTACCAGCTATACCCATAGCAATCATTAATTTAGGTGATACTGTTTTACCAGAAAGACCAACTTGATGAGGGTATGTTGCCCATCCAAGTTCAACTGCATCACGAGTCGCACCAACAGCTGCTCCCATAAGTTCAGCCAATTCTTCTACCATTTTAAAACCAGCGGCATTTTTAAATCCTTTACCACCAGCAATAACAACATCAGCTTCTTCAATACTTACAGTTTGAGTCTTATCTACGATAAACTCTAAGAATTTTTCAACTGTCAATAATGTTGCACCTGCATAATTTTTAACGACAATCTCGCCAGTTCTAGCTGCATCAAAATCAGCTTGTTTTGCTGATCTAGGACGTACTGTCGCCATTTGCGGACGTGTGTTAGGAGTTTTAATGGTAGCCATAATGTTACCACCAATTGCTGGACGAGTTTGTAATAACAACTTAGTTTCAGGATCAATTGTAAGTTGTGTACAGTCAGCTGTTAAACCAGTTGCTGCAATAGCAGCGACCAAAGGCATTACTGTACGACCAGTAGTTGTTGCACCGGAAATAATAATTTCTGGTTTTTCTTCATCCACTAAACGAGCAATTGCATTGCTGTACGGTTGTGGCAAGAAGTTTTTGAAAACAGGATCTTGAATGAAAAATACTTTATCTGCACCTCGTTTAATGACCTCTTCCATGTTGTTGATTTGATCTCCCAGCAACACGCAACCAAGTTCACATCCGAGTTCATCGGCAATTCCACGTCCCCAAGTTAACAATTCAAAGGTAACAGCTTGAATTTTACCATCACGTTGTTCACCAAGTATAAATACACCTTTAAAATCAGAAAGACTTTTTTCTTGTGCTATACCACAATTAACATAAGTTGACATCATTGTTTACCCCCTTTATAAAACATCCTTTTGAACTAAGAACGACATCAATTCGTCAATTGGTTTCGTCGTACCATCGGCTTTAGCCATAATAGTATCCCGAGAAAGTTTAGGACTAAAAATTTTAACTACGCGAGTTGGTGAACCTGTAAGTCCAAGTTCGCCTTTATCTAAACCAAGCTCAGCATTTGCTACCATTGGCACATCAACTGCTTTAGCTTTTAATTTTCCACTTAATGTAGGGAAGCCTGTATCACTAATATCTTTATTTACAGAAACCAATAATGGATATGTTACTTTAACGCGTTCAAAACCGCCTTCAACTGTACGTTTAACAATTACGCCATCTTCCAAAACTTCCAATGCAGATACATAAGTTTGTGCTGGAATGTTTAAGTAATGAGCAATCATAGCTGCCGTTTGACCAGTTTCACCATCAGTTGCACGTTCTCCACAGATAATCATATCAAATGGACCAGTTTTTTTGATACCTGCTGCAATAACTTTAGCTGTAGCAATGGTATCGGAACCAGCAAATTCTCTACCTGAAATCAATAATCCATCATCGGCCCCCGTCGCAATTGCTTCTTTGATGGCTTTCATCGCTGATGGTGGTCCCATACTTACTACAGTAATAGTTACATCAGGATGAGTATTCTTAATACGAATAGCCTCTGCTAATCCATTTTCATCTAATGGATTAATGATTACATCTTTACCAGTACGCACCATAACTCCAGTGATCGGATCGAGTTTTACGGAATCTGTTCCAGGAACTTGTTTGACGAGTACAATAATTTTCAAACAAAAACACCTCCTACTTTATTTGTCCACTTTAGAATGAGCACCATTACGAGTTTTTACTCAAAAAAATTTCAAGAGAATACTTGTTTGAATCTACCAACAATTCTCTCTTTTCTATATCCTACACGATTATATGCATAACGTAAAATTGTTATTTGTAATAATATGCATTCTTTACAGCTATAATCCATAACATACATATTCTCATAAGGAATGTTATTTTTTTAACATACTTTTTTAAAAATTATCGCATATTGCAAAAAGTATGTTTCTTCTGAATATTTGTATTTAATCATTAATTTTACCAATCATAATATCGGCTACGTTAATTTTACTCTCATCAAGGTTTTTTCGAAGAGCAGGTAATTGTTCGGAAAATTGGCTGGCAGCAACGGAACTCGGGAAAACAACCCGCACATCAAGTTTATTATCTCCATATAAACGAAAAATACTATCAACTGTACCAATATTTTCAGTATCAACACATATTCGTAACCATGTTTCAAATTGTCGCTGTGCCAACTCGTTACTACTATTTTTTTGTTCCTGATAAATATGAATATGAGCGGGGTAATACACACCCTCTGCAACCTGCAATGGTATCGAAAAAGCTAAGGTACTATGTTCTGCCTGTTTTTGCACTTCGACACCTGTTGATTTATACATAGACAAAGCCAATTCTTTTATCATACCTGCAGATTTTTGTAAACTTTGGCTTTCAATATTTTGCCACGGTTCTGTTTCTAACGATTTTAATATAGTCCAAACTTTAGCACTATCTATTAATTTATTTTTTACTACCCCTTCTTGTAATGCTTGAGGGATCTTTTCTTCAAATAACTTTGTTAACTGATTTACCATCGTCTGCTCTTTCTCTATATTGCTTACGTCAGTGGTAAATAACTGAGCCTTTAGATCACGAATCAGGTTTTTTAATTGTTCTGTTGTGGTTGTTGTCTCTATAAACTGGTTCGCTAATTGCGTCAATGCATCACTGATATCCGCCGGCGTTACGGGTGACTGCTTGATAAGCGATTCAACACTCTTTGTTAAAAAAGCCTGTTGATCATTTGTCATGTTTTTATTCAACATTAAAGCACTATTTAATTTGTTTGATAAATTTTGTAAACTTTCAGGTATATTTTCCTGCGCCAAGGCTTGACTTACACCTTCACTAATCTCAGAAGGTAATGCCGTCATAAAGGTTTCGAGTTTAGTCAATATGGTCAATTTATTACCAACATCAGCTGGTAAACTTTTCACAAACTGTTCGAGTTGACTGACTACTGATACCTTCGCATTGCTCTCAGTAGATAAACTTTTTACTAATTCTTCAAGTTGGCTCACGACGGTTGCCTTCACATTATTCTCAGTAGATAAGCTTTTTGCCAATTGCACGATCTGACTGTCGACTGCCGCCTTCGTATTATTCCCAGTTAGTACGCTTTTCACCAATTCTTCAAGTTGACTCACGACTGTCGCTCTCGCACTCTTCTCAGTAGATACGTTTTTTGCTAATTGATTGATCTGACTATCGACTGTCTCCTCTGTAATATTCCCAGTTAGTACGTTTTTCACTAACTCCTCAAGCTGACTTACGATTGTCACCTTCGCGTTATTCTCAGTAGATAAGTTTTTTGCCAATTCCACGATCTGACTGTCGACTGTCGCCTTCGTATTATTCCCATTTAGTACGCTTTTCACCAATTCTTCAAGTTGACTCACGACTGTCGCCCTCGCACTCTTCTCAGTTGGTGCGTTTTTCATCAATTCTTCAATCTGACTCACAACTGTCGCATTAACGCTACTCTGATTTGGTATTTTTTTCACAAATTGTTCGATTTGATTTAATACCGTCACTATATCACCCGTCTCAGATGGTAGGTTGCTTATTGATTGTCCAAGCTGCGTAGCTGTTGTCATTTTCTCAGGCGCTATGACTTTCGCAAGTTGTTTCATTATATTGGAAGCTTCTTGTAATATTTGTGGTTCTATATCTGCATACTGCCCTACATCCGTTACTTGTAGTAGTGCCCATACTTTAGGTAAATTAGGTATATTATTTTTTTGAGCCAATTGCTGTATTTCAGCTGGCATACTCTGCTTCAATGACGTAGCTAATGATACTATATTTTTTTGATCACTTACACTAAGCTGTTGCATATTTTCTGGTACCGTTTGCCGAATCAACTGTTCAACAGTTTGTTTGAATGTTCCTTGAGGTAGACTGCTACTAGCCGAGAGCATTTTTGCTAAATCCAGAATTTTTGCTGAGGATTGCTCAGAAGTAACGTTTGATTGTTCCGAAAAATTCTCGATCATATTCTTGAGAGATGCCTGTATATCGCTATGATCCTCTTGATTTAATACCGCAGCAAAATCTAATACCATTGCCATATTCTTTAGCTGATCTGCTACATTTTTTTGTCCTTGAAATAAAGATGCTAACCCTTTAGACAATACCGTATCGGATGAACTTTGTTGTAAAATTTCCAGCACAGCCTTACGGATTTCTTCAGGCAAAGATTGAATAAGTTGCTCACGATTTTGCAATACAATCTTAAGCTCAGCCAAATTTGTTTTGATTCCATCTTGCAAAGTAAGCTGAAAGTCTTTTTGCATAAGTAAACTATTATTAAGCGCTCCACTCTTTTCATCCACTTGTTCACTACTATTTAATTGAGCACCAACAACGGCTCCACCTGGTTGAGTAGCTTTACTGATTTCCATACTATTCACCTCTCTTTACAAAATGTCACACTATCGTTATTCTATCATATTTTTTAGTTTAACAGAATCATTCTCTATGTTGATAATCGTTATAAAGGCCATTGGCATCGTATGCCAATGGCCTTTATATTTCATTCTGCAGTTTTATTGCTGCATGTTTCCCCACGCAAGAAATTATCCAACAATTTAATTCCCTCTGGCGTCAGTATGGACTCTGGGTGAAATTGTACACCTTGAATATTATATTCCCGGTGCCTAAGTCCCATAATCATACCGTCCGCAAGAGTGGAGGTGATCTCTAGACAATCCGGCAAGCTCTCTTTTTCAACAATTAAAGAATGATAACGCCCAGCAATAAAGTTCGGCGAAAGTCCCTGATACATGCCTGTACCATTATGCTGAATTTCTGCTACTTTACCATGTATCGGTTCGGGGGCTCTGACAACCTTTCCCCCAAAGACTTCACCAATAGCCTGGTGTCCTAGACAAATCCCTAGGATCGGTACTTTCCCAGCAAAGTACTCGATCACAGATTTACTAATTCCAGCATCATCCGGTGTACCAGGACCTGGCGATATAATGATGGCTTCATATTGACCTGCCTCAATTTCTGCTACAGTAATTTGATCATTACGAACAACATATACCTCATATCCTAAGTTTGCAACATACTGATACACGTTGTAGGTAAAAGAATCATAATTATCAATGATTATGATCATCGTCATCATCCTCCCCTACTACTTGAAATAGCGCTCTTGATTTATGCAATACTTCTTGATACTCTTTTTCAGGTACAGAGTCAGCAACAATACCAGCACCAGCCTGTATTCGTAGTTCATCACCATCAATGACCATCGTTCGTATCGTAATACAAGTATCCATATTCCCTCTAAAGTCCAAATAGCCGACTGCGCCTCCATAAGGGCCACGACGAACACTCTCTAGATCATTGATGATTTCCATTGCACGAACTTTGGGTGCACCGCTAAGGGTACCAGCCGGAAAGCAAGATGTTAATACATCTAACGCGGCAAACTTAGGATTGATACGGCCTGCTACTTCAGAAACAATATGCATAATATGCGAGAATTTTTCAATCTGCATCATCTGCTTTACTTCTACGGTGCCAGGTAAACTTACGCGACCAATATCATTGCGAGCCAAGTCAACCAGCATCGCATGTTCGGCTCTTTCTTTTGGATCTGCCAGCAGCTCTAGTGCTAGTTGCTCATCCTCATCTGCATCTTTGCCTCGTGGACGAGCACCAGCAATCGGATAAGTAGTCACTTCATCACCCGACAATCGAACTAGCATTTCCGGAGATGCTCCGACCAGTTTACGTTGCCCAAAATTAATATAAAACATATACGCAGATGGATTGACCTGCCGCAAACGACGATATAGAGCAAAAGGATGTTTCTTTAACTTACTGCAAAATTGTTGTGACAATACCACTTGAAAAATATCACCCGCTACAATATGCTCTTTTGCCTTTTTGACGATAGAGATAAACTTCTGCTGCGCCTCTTTATCAATCACTAAACTTTTACCATTTTGGGGTATAGCAGTATTATCTTGAGGCAAAGTTACTGGCCTTCGCAATTTTTCGATCCATTTCGCAAGTTGAGCGGTAGCTTCCTCATAAACTTCCTCAACCTCTTGCCCTGCTTTTATCTGTGCTAAATATAATAATTTGGTCGAATGAGTCAGGTGGTCCATAATGATAATAACCTGGCAAAATAAAAGCTGTGATACCACCATGTCTTCAGGAATCTCTAGGCCCCTTATTCGCTCCCAGGTCCCTACTGATTCATACGCAAAATATCCTACACCGCCTCCAGTAAGAGGAGGCAAACCTGGCAAATCAGGAAAAGAAAACTCTTTCATAAAATTACGTAATACTTCAACTGGGCTACCAGCTACCTGCACCTTATTTCCTGCTCTCGTAATTTGTGAATACTTACTGCGAGCCGTTATTGTAGCAAAAGGAGCAGCGCCAATAAAAGAATACCGACCAAATGTTTTACCAGTTTCAGCACTCTCTAAAATGAAACCAACATCATCTCCAACTAACTTATAGTATAAAGATACCGGTGTTTCCATATCGGATAATAATTCTGTATATACAGGAAGAATATTATGTTTTTTTGCTAATTGACAAAAATCATCTTTACTTGGATAGGTGCTCATACCGCTCACACTCCTTTATCTAATGCCTGCCTAATTGATGCAGCAAAACTACGAACGGATTCTATTCCCTCATCCATAAGGCGCTGCACAATCGCGCTCCCAACAATGACCGCATCCGAATGTTTAGCCGCTTCTTGCGCTCCAAGTGGGCTACCGATTCCAAAACCAATCGCTGGTGGTACATTGGTTTCACTACGAACAATATCAATGACCTTGGCAATTTGCGAAAAGTCAACTTCCCGTACACCCGTTACCCCTGTATTGGAAACGCAATATACAAAGCCTTGCGATTTTTTGCAAATCGCTACCAGTCGTTCTTTCGGCGAAGTAGGTGCGACTAGTTGAATCAAATCGATACCTGCTTCTTCACAATGCTTTGCCAACCCTGCTGACTCTTCTAGTGGTAAATCCGGTACAATAATTCCATCTAAGCCAGCATCCGCAAAAGAGCGAACGAATTTTTCGCTGCCAACATTCAAGATGGTATTGATATATGTCATAACCACTAACGGGATTTGTGATGTTTTCCGAATGCTACGAACCAGTTCTAATACTTTAGGCGTGGTAATCCCAGCCTCTATCGCCACGGTTGCCGCTTTTTGAATCACTGGGCCATCAGCCATTGGATCAGAAAAAGGAATACCAAGCTCAATCACATCGGCTCCTGCCTCTTCGAGTACCTGAACCGCCTCTATTGTTGTCGCTACATCCGGTAAACCTGCCGTGACATAGGCAATGAAACCTTTCCGGCCTTGTGATTTTAACTGTTCAAATCTTTCCGTTATGCGTGTCATACTTTCCCCTCCAGTACTTTTGCTACCATCTGTACATCTTTGTCTCCACGACCAGACAAACATACCACTACAATATCATCCGCTTTTGTCTCCGGCATTAATTTTTCCAAATAAGCTAAGGCATGAGAGCTTTCCATAGCGGGAATTATTCCTTCTATTTGAGACAGGCGCTGAAATGCTGCCAATGCTTCGTCATCGGTAACGGCAACATACTTTGCGATACCAGTATCTTTAAAAAATGAATGCTCTGGACCCACACCAGGATAATCAAGACCTGCTGAGATAGAGTACGGCGGAATCACCTGCCCATCATCCGTTTGCAATAAATAACTAAAAGAACCATGCAGTACGCCAGGTCGCCCAAGAGTCAAAGATGCAGCATGATCAGGAGTCTCTAGGCCTTTGCCTGCTGCTTCTACGCCAATCTTAATGATCTCTTTATGATTACGGAACTGATAAAAAATCCCAATTGCATTACTACCGCCACCGACGCAGGCAACAATATGACTGAGCTTACCGCCTGTAATCTCCTGCATCTGCAATTCTACTTCCTGACCAATAATGGCTTGAAAATCTCTTACTAACATTGGATATGGATGAGGACCAGCAGCAGTGCCGATAATATAATGAGTATCTTCTACATTAGTAACCCAGTACCGAATGGCTTCATTCGTTGCATCTTTAAGCGTACCGGTACCACTCGTAACGGGCACTACTTCCGTTCCGAGCAATTTCATCCGAAAAACATTCAGCGATTGTCGTTCAATATCTTCTTCGCCCATAAATACTTTACACTCGAGTCCAAATAAGGCAGCAACCGTTGCGCAAGCTACTCCATGCTGACCAGCCCCTGTTTCCGCAACAATTCGTGTTTTCCCCATACGCCTAGCAAGCAAGGCCTGACCTAAAGCGTTATTGATTTTATGTGCTCCAGTATGAAGTAAATCCTCTCTTTTTAGATAAATTTTGCCACGGCCATAATGCTTGGTTAGATTTTCAGCAAAATACAATCTGGTGGGACGACCAGCATAGTCCCTAAAGTAAGACTCCACTTCTTTTTGAAATCCCGGATCTACTTTCAATCTATTATAAGCTTCTTCTAGTTCTAGCAATGCTGGCATAACCGTTTCAGGAACGAACTGACCACCATAATCACCAAAACGTCCATTTTTATTAGGCATGATATATTCCTCCATTTATGTTATTGATCAATGCTAATTCTTGCGTTTTTTCTGCAATATCCGTTGCTTTTACCAAACCTTCCCCTACTAATACCCCACGCAGCCCTGCCTGTTGTAAACGCTGAGCCTCACTGCCTGCACTTACACCACTTTCACTGATAAACGTTCTTTGTATATCACAATGTGGCCATAAATCAAAGGTATTTTGCACATCAGTCACAAAGGTTTTTAAGTTCCGATTATTAATTCCAATTAGCTGCGCCGAAGTTTTTTGTGCCCTCTCTAGTTCTTCTAGCGTATGCACTTCAACCAAACAGTCCATGCCGAGTTTTTCAGCTAATTCTAAGTAGTTAACAAGCTGCTCCTCAGATAAAATATTAACAATCAGTAAGATGGCATCAGCCCCAGCGACCCTAGCTTCATAAATCTGATATTCATCAATGATAAAATCCTTGCGTAAAATAGGTAAGTCAGTAACCGCTCTAACTGCCGCAATATCTTCTAATCGCCCACAAAAATGAGGGTCAGTGTGCACTGATAAGGCAGTCGCTCCATTTTTTGTATAGATCTGAGCCAATTCTGGTACGGAATGCTGATTACATAGTTCTCCTTTCGCTGGTGAAGCCAGTTTACATTCCGCAATCAGACTCCAAGGCGTCTTATAAATGGCTTTACTAAAAGCAAAAGTTCCTGGCATGACGTCCTTCATTAGCATTTCGATTGGACGCTTCTTTTTAGCCTCTGCCACAATATCACATTTTTTTTCAGTAATTTTTTTAAGCACGGCTAGTTATACCTCCTTCGCTTTTACGAACAGCTAGCAAAAACTGCTTTATTTTTTCAAGATCTTTTCGGCCATCCGTCTCCACACCGCCTGATACATCAATGCCTTGTGGAGATAATGTCCGTATAGCCTCTGCTACATTATCTGGCGTTAATCCCCCTGCTATCAATAATGGAATTTTGATCTGTGTGCGGATCGTTTTTGCTTTATGCCAATCAAAAGGAATTCCCGTACCCCCTTGCTGTCCCGGTACAAGGCTATCAAAAAGTACCCAGTCTACATCATAATTAGCTAATGATTGGGGATCAAATTGTTCTCCCACCCTAATAGCCTTAATGACGGGATATCTCACTAATCGGCAATATTCTGGCGATTCCTCACCATGTAATTGTACAAAATCAAGTTTACATCTTTCGGCGATTTCCTGTACCTCTGCTAACGGTGTATTGACAAAAACGCCAACTTTGCCAACATTTTTTACGGTATTCGCAATTTCTTCTGCTACTTCTACCTCAATACGACGGCGACTCTCGGCAAAAACGAAACCAATTAAATCTGCACCATAATCCCGAGCCGCCTCTGCTACCTGAATCGAAGTAATACCACAGATTTTTACGATCATATTGCATCTTCCTTATAACGATTGCCAGCTTTACGCAATGCTTCTAATTTAGCAAAAGCAGCACCACTATCAATACTCTTAGCAGCTACGCTGATTCCTTCTGCCAGAGTGGCAACTTTATCACCAACAAATAGCGATGCTGCCGCATTCATCAAAACAATATCACGCTTAGCGCCGGTCTGGCCTTGTAAAACTTTCTCCACAATCGTAGCATTCTCTTCAATCGTTCCACCTAAGTAATCCGCCTGCTCCCCACCGGTAAATCCATAATCAGCAGGATCAATCGTATAAGAGTTAATTTGCTCTCCATTGACTTCTGTAACATAAGTAGGAACAATCGTAGAAATTTCATCCATACCGTCAAAGCTATGAACCACCATGGCCCGTTTTACGCCAAGACCTTGTAGTGCCTCTGCTAATTTTTGTGTTAACTTCGGTTCATATACCCCGATTAATTGGCACTGGGCATTTGCTGGGTTTGTTAAAGGCCCTAATACATTGAAAATCGTGCGGAACCCGAGTTCCTTGCGAGTCTTAGCTACATATTTCATGGCTTTATGAAAGGTAGGGGCATATAAAAAACCAATCTGTATGTCTTCAATCATGTTAGCTACTGCCTCAGGAGGCAAACTGACATCCACCCCTAGAGCACTTAGTACATCAGCGCTTCCACAAGAACTTGATACACCTCGATTGCCATGTTTTGCTACCGTTAAGCCAGCACCTGCTAGAACAAACGCTACGGTTGTGGAAATATTAAAAGTCCCTTTTGTATCCCCGCCAGTACCACAAGTATCAATCATATACTGATTTTTACAGTCTATTTTTGCCGCATACTCCCGCATAATTTGAGCAAATCCTGTAATTTCAGTACTCGTTTCTCCTTTTATCCGCAAAGCCGTCAGCAAAGCACTCATCTGAATCTCTTCGGCCTGACCTGACATAATGATTCCCATCGCTTTTTGCGCTTCGCTCAGCGAAAGATTCTTACCATCCATCACTTGCGCTATAAATTCTTTTAACATAACTAGAACCTCCTCCATTTATTTTTGAATATAAAAAAGAACCATTTCACCCTATAAAGGGGCGAAATGGTTCGCGATACCACCCTAATTTAGAAAGTTAACACTTCCTATCTCAATTCAAGTACGGGACAACAACATCCGATACCCTAGCCCATTAACGGTGGCAACCGATCCAACCTACTTGCCTATTGGCGTTTGGGGGACAGCTCACAGGTCCATTCATTATGCTTTCTAGGTCGGTCATCACACCTCTGGTTACCCAGTCACCGACTCGCTGAACTAAAATTTACATAGTTACTCGTCCTGATCATTACTATTACGTTCTATTCACTTGCAATCATTCTAACACAAATGTCTTTTGCTAGTCAACGTTTTTTTACACATCATGCTTGTTCTTATTTAAAACCACAAATAACAGTTGAATAGTTAACGGTTTCATGTTAAAATTTTCAATACTAACTAGAAATATTACCTCGTCCTTTACTGGATGAGGTTTTTAATATGAGGACGTGAAATGATGATACAGAAAAAACCAATTATTGGCTTCCTTGGGCCTCGCGGTACACATAGCGAAGACGTTTGCTCCCATTATTACTGTGAAGATCAATGGCAGTTTGAATCCTTTATAACCATTGGCGCGTGTATTCGTGCAACGGAAAGTGGGGAAATCAACGAGTGTATTGTACCAATTGAAAATTCTCTAGAAGGTTCCATTAATATTACTCTTGATACCATCGCCCATGAAGTCAATTTGTTTATCACCAAAGAAATCGTATGGCCCATTCACAATCACCTATTGACTAAATCTGCTGATTCAGATATTCATACCATCATTTCTCATCCACAGCCCCTAGCACAATGTCGCCACTATATTACCAAACACTATCCTAATGCCAAGATAGAAACTGCAGAAAGTACAGTAGCAGCTGTCCGTCTTGTGGCAAGTGGTGCAAAAGGTTATGCAGCCATCGCCAATCTAAATGCCAGTAAACTTTATGATATGAATGTTAGAGCGCTCGATATTCAGGACCACCCACATAATTGCACACGTTTTGTTGTCCTAAACCAAAAACCTGCCAAATATACGGCTGGCGATTGGAAAACATCTGTCGTCTGCAAGATCAAAGGCGATAAACCTGGTACCTTAGTTGATCTGTTGCAAGATTTAGCCGTCTATCATATTAATCTAGTTCGAATTGAATCTCGCCCTGCTCGTACTGAGTTGGGGGAATACATTTTTTTTATCGATATGGACGGTTGCTGCACAGAAGATCATATGCAAGGCGCACTTACAACACTTAAAAACAAAAGTCTTTGGTTTAAAAATCTTGGCTCTTATCTGGTATATAAAGGAAAAAAATAATGATATATATAAAAGACTTGGCTTATGCCAAGTCTTTTATATATATCAACTTAATTCTCTAATTGACTTTTCTTCATTACTTTTATCCCAATCCCTATAATGGCAAGTGCTGCTATTACAACAAAGCCAACTATAAAATTATGGGAGTAAGCCTTGATTAGTTCCACAGCGCTAGGGCCATAATAAAAAATAAGAATACCTTCTAGTAAAAATCTTTTTCCTCTCCCAATAATGGACGCAAACAAAAACACCATCATATTTACGCGAAATACACCAGCACTAATACTAACAAACTTATAAGGGATCGGGGCAAGAGCCGCAAAAAAGATTGCCCAACCGCCATACCGTTCTAACCAATCGTGAATGGTTTCCACATGCTTAGCAGCTGCATATTTTTCCAATACAGGAAGTCCTAATTTATTGCCAATAAAGTATCCAATGATACCACCAAGAACAGAGCCTAATGTCGCGATCGCTGAATAATAGATTGCCTTCTCCATATCAGCCAAAGCCATCGGAATCAATAATAAGTCGGGTAATATCGGAGAAATAAAGGATTCAATAAAAGAAATAAAGAATATCCCAACTGCTCCATAATGTTCAAAAAACAAAAGTAACTGTTCCACACTTGCACCTCACAGATAAATTTCAATACTTATTATATACTGTTTACTACGAAGATGTATATAATAACTTTATCTATACAATGCGTTAAGGAAGTAATTGCTATATATCTTATTTTACAACTATTATAACTTATACTATAATGACTGATAGATACTCCATCTTTTAGTAATCTATTTTTTAGATTATGATTCATTTATAGTCATACTATTGTATCTAAATACGTAAATTAATTGAGGTGAATTTTTAATATGATTATATTAAAAAGCGAACGAGAAATTAAAATGATGCATGAAGCAGGTAAACTATTAGCTTCTTGTCATAAAGAACTGCAAAACATCATTAAACCAGGGATTAGCACATTGGCAATCGATCAATTTGTTGAACAATATTTAGAACAACATGGTGCTACTGCGGAGCAAAAAGGGTATCATGGTTACAAATATGCTACCTGTGCTTCTGTAAACGATGAAATTTGCCATGGTTTCCCAAATAAAAAACCACTTAAAAACGGGGATATTGTAACGATTGATATGGTGGTGAATTTAAATGGCGGGCTTGCTGATTCTGCTTGGACTTATGCCGTAGGCAATATTTCACCTCAAGCGGCCAAACTTATGAAAGTCGCTGAAGAATCAATGTATAAAGGCATTGAACAAGCACAAGTGGGCAACCGTCTAGGAGATATTGGTCACAGTATACAAACCCATGCTGAATCCCATGGTTTCTCCGTTGTGAGAGACTTTACAGGACATGGCATCGGAAGAAGTATGCATGAAGATCCGGCAATTTTAAATTATGGCACTGCTGGCAAAGGGGTCAAATTACGAGAAGGCATGGTCATAACCATTGAACCGATGATCAATGTCGGTGTATGGGAATGTAAAATAGATGATAATGAATGGACGGCAAGAACGCTCGATGGTAAATTATCTGCTCAATACGAACATACCATTGCCATTACCCGTAATGGACCACGAATTTTAACTGATCAATCGGTATCGGAATTATAAATGAACTCATCCAGCTAAAACTCATTGATTAAAAATTATAAAAGAGCTACTCCAATCAACGGAGTAGCTCTTTTATATGGGGCAATTCTTAATGTAATTTTATACCCACTTCAAACATCCGATTCCAAGGATAAGATACCTCTAGCTTTTGGAGTGGAAACCACTGCATATTTTGCTTAGCAAATGCATTCATTTGTTCTTCTGTTTCCGTAACGAGTTTCGGTGTTATCTCATTTAATTGCACATCACTATGAGCTTGCGGAATCAAGATATCTTTCATTAATATGCTACGGATATTAGCCTGATATGCCCAGTCATCAAGTAGACGCACGGCGAGTAGTGAATTTTTATTTTTGGTCGTCATATTTTGCGCAAAAATAGCCTGACCAATTGTATAACCAAGTGTATTACTTGCTGTATTCCAGCCAGAATAGGATTCGAGCTGGGAAACTAGATTACTTTTGGTCATCTCTGCCATCAATGAATTGTCCGCTCCGTTCGCAAAAGCAATATCGGCTACTGCCACTTTTTTATGTTTCATCAAATCAGACTGTATTTGTTTGACAAAATCAATCGTTTCTCTATTCGCCGTCACAGGATTAGCATCGCCTCCTGCTTCTCGGGTCCAGCCATCGGCCGGTGTATGAACAGCCAAAACCATATCCGCCATTTTATCTGATGATAAAAAGACAGAACCAGTCGCAATAATATGATTGCGAACTGTTTTGCCAAATTCCGTATCTTCATAAGAAGGAATGGTTTTCTCGCCAACCGCCTGCGTATATTTGACCGCAATCGAAGGGATTGTAAACTGCAAATCATTAGCGGCTCTTGCCAAAAGTACCATACCTAACTGATCTGCGCCTGGAAAAGATAAATATTTACTAGCGGGCAAACTCGCAGCTTCTTTCTCTAGCCATCGTGATTCCTGGTGAGACCTAGAGTAAGGAGAAGCATCATCACGTCCTAGCAGTAGATAAGTAAAAATATCGTCTTTCACTTGCTGAATGAGTTCTTCATTCACTTTAAAATTTTTCTTACGCCTTGCAATCCAATCATGTTCTATATCACTCGGAACTATTTGATTTACATAGCTTAAATATTGTTCTTCTTTTTTGGTTAAGCCTTGGACTTCTTTTTTATCTTGCAATGCGCTGATTTCAAAAATTCTTGGTCCATATTGCTCATAATAAGAAGGTTCTACTCCACCACTCGATGCGTGAGGGCTACGCATAATCGTACTAAATACATAAATACGAGCACTCGGATGTAACGTTTTCAGTTTTTGAAAATTTTTAGTCCGCTCTAACAGCAACGTCTCACTGCTATCATGGGTCCTAGAAGCCACCAGTCCTCCATACACTAACGCATCTGCTGATACTACTATAGAATCCGCTTCTTGCGCATGTGCAAATACCCAGTCCCATAATACTTTGGGGTCGGCACTTTTCGTTCGATTAGCTAAATATTCTTCTGGTGGCACAAGAATTTCAAATCCGCCCTTCGTTACGGTATCCGTTACATAATCAAGACTGACAGGACGATTATCAAAAGGAACATACATGATGGTCTGGGCATGGACCAAAGTATTACCCGTTATCATTAGAAATAATACGACAATAAAACTCATTATATTTTTATTCATTTTCCTCCATCCTTTCCCTGATAAAAATATCGGATAGCAACGGCTCTTTGTATACAGCTGTCAGATATTTATACCTAATTTCTTCAATATTAATATCGGCAATATCAGCAGAGGCATCTTCATAATCAATCCCCCACTTGGAAAACCGTACGTAATTGGAAGTAAATTCGCCAAAGCATACCTTGATCGGTGTCTGCTGCTTTGCCAGTTGCTCTAGCTTCTGGTCGAGAGCCTGCGTACAGTAATAATTCCCTAAAGCATAAGGGTATAGAATCAATCCGATATTAATGAGAATAACTCCCGCTAGAACCATCCCCAAATACCGTATCACACGTCTTGCCTCCGAACAAGCGACGGCTGCGATGCAAACGGGTACCAACCACAATTGTGGTACATATCTAGCCCACCAAGATTCCGGATTGATCAATGCCGAAATCATAATGCTAACCACTAAGCCAAAACTATACAAAATACCCCGCTCCCGTTGCATAAGCATTAGAAGAAGTAATGCGATCCCAATCACTACCATACCACTAAACCAAGGACCAAATCCTCCAATACGAATATCAGCGCCATAGACAAAAGGTTTCAGTTCCTCTAGCGCAATGCTAAATGGTACTTTAAGCGTAGGCTCTTCCAAATCAAATTGATTCGTCGACTTCGAAAAAGTAGCAACATAGAGCTTTTCTAGCGCATTCATCTTCATAAATCCTTGTGGTGAATTACTCGTCATAATATCCATGGTCTGGACTCCACCACCATAAAGCGGGTAAAACGGATGACCATAGTACACCATGTTCGTAATATAAGGATTATAACCAATGATACAAATGCCAATCAATAATCCTAACATCGATGATTTTATAAAATCTTTATATAGATGTTTATTTTTAAGTAGCCATAGCCAAATCGCTGTAAGGCCAATACAAGCTACAACATAGACAATGCCAGTAAATTTGATATTCACAAGTAAAGCGATACTCATAATAAAACTACATAGAATAATTTTATCATGCTCCGTAACCAATCGATAGGATAGTGCGAATAAGCACAATAGCAGTGACGCTAGTTGACCATCAATATAAAAACTAAGAGCTTGATAGATACTAATGGGATTGAGTGCCATCAGTATACTAAAAAATACAGACTGTTTATTCGTAAACCGTTTACAACTTTTCATTGCTGACAATGCAAACAAGAAAGACGTAATGATCAGTAACAAATTAAAAGCTTTACTTTGCTCTATTTGCCCTGTTACTTTATATAGCATCGCCTCATAGATCCAAGGACCTTTGGCATAGTGATTGAGTAGCACAGCAGAGTGCGATTTTTCTTTTACTAGATATTCATGAACTGGATTCCATTGATGCATTAGTTGCTGGACTGCTTCTTGATGATAGACTTGTCCATCATATGAAATATCATAAAATGAGCCACTTATGTACATAAAGCTACCAAATAATATCGTTACAGAAAGACATAACATTGCTACCGTTCGCCCGATATGTTCTTTAAAATAAAACTTTGTCGCTACAAAGCTATATAATGCAGTACAGGCAATCGATAACCAAAGAGTACTTTCTGTGATTGGTATACCTACTAAAAACCCTACGCTTGCAATCAGCAAGCTAAAAAACATAAACGCTAATAGTACGGATCCTAATAATACACTCGATTGAACTAACATATATCACCTTCCAATTTGGCTTTTATATTTGGTTTAATACAAAAGCCAAAGTAACACCTAAAGCAAGACCTCCGAGTACTTCGATTGGAGTATGCCCTTGGCGTTCTCGTAGTAACGGTATTGTAGTATTTCCTGGAAATATATATCGATTTATGGCACTTGCGTGTTTACCTACTGCCCGCCGGATTCCTAACGCATCAATGATTGTAATCATCAGTACTGCAATCCCCAGACCAAAGATAGGCGAACCCCAGCCTTCACCAAAACCAATTAAAAATACAGTAGTACTCATTACCGTAGTATGAGTACTAGGAAAACCACCATTACCAATTAAAGTAACCGCTTCTTTGCGAAAACGAATATAATTAATCATAAACTTTAACGTACCTGCCATAAACCACGCAATCATCGGCGCTAAGGCATATTTATAAGCCATAATATCCTCCTTTTATGACTTAGCGACAAGGGTGACACCAGCCATAATACATACTAAGCCAACGATTTTTAACCAACTGATTGTTTCATTAAAAATAAAATAGGAAGCAATAAATACAAACACATAGCCCAAACTTACCATTGGATAAGCATAGCTAAGGTCTACTTTTTTTAGCGCCATAATCCATAATACCGTACTAATTCCATATAATGCCAAACCAACTACAATTGGCCATTTAATTTTCTCCAGTAAAGTATTACCGGGATTTTCCACCATCTGCATCGCACCATACTTAAAGGCAATTTGCCCCACTGCCCCAATCGCAACTGATATAATAATGATCAGTAAATCTCTCATGAACATCCCTTCCTTCCTCAATCTCAAGAGGCTTTATCATTCAAAGTAATATAAAATAATAATCACCATCACTGCAAATAACATCACTGTAGCTAAAATATGACCATCCTCAAGCAAAATTTCTTCTGGTCTACCGCCCTTGCCTTTCATATGAATTAAGTATAAGTAACGAAAAATCCCATACATAACAAGAGGGATGGTCCACATGAGATGAATGGTATGTCCTGAAGTAAAAGTAAACAACGAGTAACTCATAATAGCTGCAGTGGTCACAATGCTATTTAATTGATTTAATAGTTCAGGAGAATACTGCTCTAATACTTTACGATGCTCACCTTTATTTTCACTTAATAAATATAATTCATGCCGACGTTTACTAATAGCCAAAAACAATGCCAGTAGCATCGTACATATTAAAAACCAAGGCGTAAAATCAATGTCAATGACCAAGCCCCCACCAATTGCTCGGAGGACAAAACCAAAAGCAATCACCATAATATCAATAATCACAATGTGCTTTAGTTTCATAGAATAGGCTACATTAATAATAAAATACCCCAGAAGTAACATACTAAACTTTATATTTAAAATAAAAGCCACTACTAACGAACCAAATAATAACAAACATCCAAAAGCCAAAGCCCGCCCAGGTTGTAATTGACCAGAGGCAATGGGACGAAATCGTTTCTCTGGATGTTGGCTATCTGCCTCACGATCAAGATAATCATTCAAAACATATACGCATCCTGAAACTACACAAAATAGTATAAATCCAGCAATACACTTAACGAACATATCAATGGTCACTACTTTAATAGAAAAAATCATGGCGGCAAATACCAGTAAATTTTTAGTCCACTGCTTCGGTCTTAATATAGCAATATAGGGCACTGTTTTATACCAACTCATTGAGTACCCCATTATAAATGGATGCGATTTTACTCTTACCACAACGAAAAACTATATTTCCTAGCATAACATATGGGAACTGCACAGCATTCAACTCCTACCATTTTATCAACCCACTAAATACTATACTAAAAATATCCAATGGTGCAAAGTAAAACTTTCATTTTTTCGATAAAAAAAGCTCTAATAATGTATTTCTACCTTACTAGAGCTTCTCATTTCTAAATATTAGACAACAACTGCTGTAGGATTTTGTATTTGGCATTTGTATAAATCTGATCCAAATCTATAATATACCACTCACCATTTATTCTTTCTAAACCTACAGGCTTAATGGTAATTTTGATACTATTTTTTTCCTGCAATGTGGCAACCACTACGGCATAATTACCTTCTTGCGTTACTTCTTTGACTGATATAATATTCGAGTTTTTAAGTTGTTCTACCCCAGTTTGCCCTGTCATAAAATTTAATACTGTTTCGTTATCTGCTTTAGAAGCAGAAGATACATAAAGTGCGGCCTCATTCATACGATCATTTTGGATTGCATCAAAAAAAGTTTTAACCGTCCCCTCAGTAGTTAGTCCGGTAATACGTTGCATTCCAGATTCTGAATCACCACATCCGGCAATCAAAAATACTGTCAGTAATAAGATCATCGCCAATAGACTTTTCATACTATTTTTAAACATTTACAAAATCCCTCCCTAAAAATAATTAAACTACAAACTTATTATGTATTGTTGAATTATAGCATATGTTGACTATACAGTCACCATCCATTTTATGGTAATCTAATTGGAAAGACGCTTTTGATCTTATATGCTCTGAGCTACGTATTAATAGCATTCATCATTTAAGAAACTGTTAGCTTATATCGCAATCCCATCTACGGCGATTGCGCTAAAGGAGATGTAGCGATATTTGTCGAACTTTCATTTAAAGTAAATTGATACGATTATGATCGTCACCATAAGATTATTAAAGATGATAACAAAGAGATATAAAAAGAGGTGGTAACTTGTTTACCAAATGGTTTCATCGTAAGATTTCTATAAACTTAACCAATAAATTGATGCTATATTTTACTCTAGTCATTCTATTAATTGTCTGTGCTACTATGGGACCAACGTTGTATCTATTTTCGAATACAATGCAAAAAACGAATGAGAATAGGGCATTACAAGGCTTACAAGGTCTATCTAGTATTATTGAAATGTATAAACAGAATGCTGTAACCCATGGTTTATTATTAGCAGAGAATTCAACATTAGCCAGTGCAATCGAAGCACAAGATACAGCACAAATTCTAAAAATTCTCCAGCTGACAATGACAGAGGCAAAGTTGGATTTTGTCACAGTAACAGATAATAAGGGAATCGTCATTGCGCGGGCACCTGCTATTACTCGAAATAGCAACGACTTGACAAGTCAGTCTAATATCCGAAGGGCTCTTTTAGGAGAGACTACGGAAGGAATCGAGTCAAACAGCGAAACAAAATTTGCTGTTATCGCCGGTATTCCAGTGAAAAATAGCCAAGGCGAAATCATTGGAGTGATATCAACAGGATATAACCTAGAAAATAGTAATGCAGTAGATCAAACTAAAAAGATGTTTGATACAGAGGCAACCATTTTTTTAGGAAATGTCCGCTTATCAACGACTATCATGAAAGATGGCCAAAGCATCATAGGCACTACACTAAATGAGCTGATTGATCAAATGGTATTGAAAGAAGGCCAAAAATACATTGGACAAGCCGAAATCCTAGAAGAACAATATATTACTGCCTATATGCCATTAATCGGTGCAGATAAAGAGCCAATCGGTGCACTCTTCGCAGGTCAAAAGGTTGCGGAAACGGTAAAGGCTAGAAACAAACTAATTTATATCGTAGCTGGTGTCGTACTGATCGCTGTGATCGTAGTTATTTTTCTTGCACTGTTTATGGCCAAAGGTATTGTGAATCCAATCCGAACCGTTGCCAAGACCGCAAGATTAGTCGCGATGGGTGACTTAACACAACATGTCAAAATAACATCTAGAGATGAAGTGGGTATCATGGCAAATGCCTTCAATTATATGGTTAGCCGATTGAAACAATCCATTGCTACGCTCCATTCTGAAATCCAAGAGCGCAAACGTATCGAGGAAATTGTCCGCCAGAGTGAAGAACGTTATCGACTGTTGGCCGAGAATGCTACTGACGTAATCTGGACAATGGATTTATCTGGCCGTTTTACATATATCAGCCCCTCAGTACAACGTCTGAGGGGATATACAGTAGAAGAAGCTTTGCAACAAACCTTTGCGCAATGGCTAACCCCTTCCTCAGCGGAGATTGCTATGAGAAATCTTCAAAATGTAAGGGATATGGTAAAATACGGTCAACGTTTAGAAGGTAAACGCTTTGATTTAGAAGTACGATGTAAGGATGGCTCATTGGTATGGGTAGAAGCAACTTGTAACGCTGTATACAACGCTACCGGAGAAGTTCTCGGCATCCAGGGAGTGGATCGCGATATTACCGATGAACGACTATTAGAGCGTAAAATTCATCAGGATGCCCAACTTGCAGGCAGGCTACAAAAAGCTCTTCTGCCAGGAGATAAGGAAAATGATTTTTTCATCATCCGTACAGCCTATGCACCTTTACGAGAAGTAAGCGGAGACTTTTATAATTATATCTTTTATGCAGATGGTATCTTACGGGGCTATATCTCAGATATTTCCGGTCATGGTATTGCTACGGCGCTCAATTCTGCAGCGGTACGGTTTATTCTAAACGACACTCTTAATAAAAAACTAACTTTGGAATTAGTAGAAAGCATCAATACCGCTCTTTTAGAATCTCTTTCCGATGAAATATTTGTTGCCCTTCTTATGTTTGAGTTTGATTTGCAAAAACAAACAGTAACGCTGATAACAGGTGGTATTAATCATTTATTAGCTTCTACGCAGCAGTATAATGGTTTGGTCACGATACCAGGAGGTCTTATTGGTTTATTTGATGTAGCGGATGTGAATCTTGCTACCATAGCGATACAACCTGGTGACACTTTTTATTTTACTACCGATGGATTGATGGATTTAATTAAGAAAAATATTCCTAATCAAGTTCATGATTTTGAAAAAATTGTTGATTTTTTCAAACAACAAACTCAGCAATCTTCTAAATTTGATGATTGTTCAGCACTTTGTGTAAAGATACAAGAATACGAAAAGAAGTCAGTTCCATGCTGAACTGACTTCTTTTTCATACTGCATGAATTTTTAGTTTTGAACAACGGTATACTAACATCACTTCATTTCCCAAATGACTGTAAATCACTTTATCCATCCAGGCTACCATGATGGGAATACCACGTCCATGTTCCGCGAATAAATATTTTTCAAGAAGTGTTTCAACTCCCTCAGTAGTTATAGCAGCAACTAACTGATTGCCGTCGAAACCGTTCCCGTTGTCTCTGATACGTAAAATCATTCGGTTGCCAATTTTATTGATAACAATACTTACCTTACTGCCATACCTCATTGCATTAGCAACCGCTTCCTCTAAACAAATATTAATTTTCGCGGCATGTTCTCCTGCTAATTCTTGCAATATGATATTGATCCTGAACCTTGCCGATTTCCAAGAGCTTTCATCCTGATCATTAAAAGCCAAGGGCAGCAGCTTCGTATCTTTAATTTTTATACATAATGCAGAGCAATCATCTTTTCTTTTATCATCAACAGCCAACCGCCTTAAAGTATCTACGGTTTCAGCAAATTGATATGCTTTGCCGGTTATCTGCTGAGTCAGTTTTTCGTAAATACCATCCGTCATAAAATAGAAGGCATCTCCATACTGGACAGGAATGGTTATCGTATCAAATTCAACTTCATCTACTAGGCCCACATAACTGCCTGGTATTGTTATAATACCTACCTCGTTATTTGTAGCCACTACGATTTTGTTAATCCCCCCCGATACACAGGTTAGTGTTCTATGACGAAAATCCAAGGTAAATGCAATAATTGACGCATAAAAACCTTCGGGAAAATAGGCTATCATTTGCGGATTTAGTCTTTTAAAATCTTGTGCTGTCCAGCCTTTCCCTTTCTGCAGCTCCCGATTTAACAAAGTACTAACGGCTGAGCCTTGCAACGCTGTGGCCATACCATGCCCGGCAACATCAAGCATATAACCATGAAGTACCATTCCCTCCGCTGACCAACCATATCCATAAAAATCGCCACTTACAATATGTAACGATTCATATATTGTCCTAATACAAATTCGTTCATCGTTATATTCCGATGGTAACATAGCCCGCTGGACAGCACCGGCTAACTCCACTTCATGTTGAATTTTTTCCTGAAGTTTTCGCTCCTCAGTAAAGTCATGGGCTGTACACAATATCAACTTTTGATTTTGAAACTCAATTAATGCATTATTACTTTCTGTATAAATCAAATTCCCACTTTTATGGCGAAAGCAAACAACGATATCTGACATTCTACCCTCAACTAATATAACACGTATCATCTTTTTCAAATCCGTATCATCGAGAACGATGATATCCGTTGCTTTCATCGATAATAATTCCGTTTCAGCATAACCCGATAGTCGAATACAAGCCGCATTGACCTCTACTATTTTCAAGGTTTCCGGGTGATATACAACCAAAATTTCTGTTGACTGCTTGACAAGAGCTTCGAAACGTTCACGACTTTCCCGCAATGCTATATCCGCCTTACGACGAATCCATAACATATAGATAATCAGCCCTAATGCTAGAAGAATAAGGCCTGTCAATACTGCTGCATTTTGATAATATGTATTTTGCCAAACATAAAATTCCGCTAACGCTTCTTCCTCCGCAATCCCCACAACTACAATGAAAGGATATTCCGCAATCGCTCGATGACTATAGATTCTCTTCATTCCATCGATAACATTTACATCAATAAAATAACCTACCTCTTTTTCCATTAGACGAGTAAACACTTTCTGATCTTTTTGGCTCAAATCAAATCCCATTGCAATAGGATCAAAAGGCTGCCGTATCCTTATAAGACCATCTCGTCCGACCAAGGCGATCGTAGAGTTTTTTCCTAAATTCACTTGTTGATAAAATTTAGTAAAATAATAAGGGTCTAAAGAGACGACAACGATTCCGCCAAAAGAACCATCGACCTTGTTGATTCTCCGGGTTATTTGAATGCTCCATTTTCCCGAAGACCTTCCTAATACGGGTTTACTTATATATAAATTTCCGTCATCGACTTGCTGATGAATCTTAAAATGTTCACGATCTTTTATATTCGACGGTACGAAGGGCTCTTGATTACTCACTACCAAATCACCATTTTCATCCACAATGCTTAATAGCACAAAAAGCGGACTACTCAACTCTCCTCCACTGCGAAAAGGTAACATATCAAGACGTTGATGTTCATATTGATACTTTAAAAATATTGTTAGTTGATCGGCACTTTGGATGGTTCGCAAAATATGTTCTTCAAATGCACGGGCAAAATTAGTGGTGTCTTTTATCCCATTATTTATGGTTATTTCTTGCTGAGTATGAACTTTCCACAGCAAATCACCCCAGATTAAACCAATCGCGGTAATGCCGAATACAACTATGATTATACAAATTTTTTGAAAATCTTTATGTACCTTTTTCAACAAACAACCTCCCCTCGACCTACGTTCATGCACAAAAATAAGATATAACATAAATCTAAATCCGTTACCGAAATTAAGTTATCTTCACCAATGTCCATGACCTGATAGAATTCAGTAAAATAATCCGCCCGTAAACCAATAAAAACCAGACCACCAAACGAACCATCTGTTTGTTGATACGCCGAGTAAGCGGGATAATATTCTGTTTGGTAAATTAAAAACTCTATACAAATACAGTACACTTACGGTTTCCTTTATTTCCCCTTATGTATCGTAATAAATTCGACAACACACTACAAAGTCCCAGCGTAATAGACTACGATTTTTTCATCTTATACATCGCCATATCCGCTTTCTTCAATAATGTGTGTATATCTTTACCATCGATTGGGCAAATACTAATACCCACACTGGCTTTGATATAAAGTTCGTAACCATTAATACTCATAACAGGATGTAGCACTTCCATAATTTTTTTGGTTACACTGATTGCATTATCATAACTTTTAATATCTGTAACAAGTATGGTAAATTCGTCTCCCCCCAACCGACTCACTACATCCCGGTTGCGCATAGTCCCTTTCAGTCTTCGTGCAACTTCACAAAGCACCTTATCGCCCACTTCATGTCCGTAAGTATCATTAATAGGCTTAAAGTTATCCAAATCCAAAAATAGCACTGCAAACATTCCTGATTCCGTTTCCATTCGCATCAACTCTTCGGCTAACTTTTCTTGAAATAACGCTCTATTTGGTAGCTCTGTCAAATAATCTTGATAAGCAAGGCTCTTTATTATTTTTTCGGCTCTTTTTCTTTCATTAATTTCTTCCTGCAACTTATTGTTCGTCTCTTTTAAATCATAGGTTCTTTCTTCCACTGTCTGTTCTAAAATTTGATTGGCCTTATCCGCTCTATCGCGTGCTTCTTTTAACTCGATAATCGAATTTTTTAAGCTTCCAGCCATAGCATTGAAAGCCTTACCTAGATCACCAATTTCATCATTCGAGTTAATCTTTAGCCGTTTATCAAAATCACCTTGCTGAAATACGTGGATTCCATCAATGATATACTTGAGCCGCTTGGTAATAAATGTAGCAATCCATATAGCAACAATAATGACCAAGATGCTCATGAGAGCCGTAGACAATGTTAGATTGTGTAAAGCCCGTTTCATCGTATCGGTAACAATTTGCCGATTGCTCCTCTGGTGTTCATCAATATCCTGTAGATAATCATTCGCCATGACCTGAATATGATTGGCCATTTCATTGGCCGGTCGATGAAATTCATCTGCATTAGCCCCAATCGTAACATATCCAAACCCTCTAGCACTATTACCATATTGCCCAGTATAATACGGGATAGTCGCTGCCGTTGTCAATTTCCATAGACCTGTCCACGAAATTAGAAATGAACCTGAACCACCATATTCAGTAAGTTCATGCCATCCTGTACACTGTGGCGCAAAGTTCAAATATCTCCCATCCAACCCTAAAGAACCAGCCTCTGTCAATTGAGCCGCAGGCTTTTTCGTCTGAGATGGTTCGAGAAAAATCGGAACGGTCTCAAGAAACTGCGCCAGTGGCATCCCACTTTCTTTCCACTGGTTATAAATACCTTCTTCTAGCCAAGGAACAGCAGGCTCACCAGTCGAGGCATCATATCCAACAATCGAATGATGCCTCGGATGAACAATAGAACGTCCTTTATAATCCCAAATAAAGGCATAATTCCCACTATAGGCATCAGGTATCGTTGAATATCGCTCTTCTGTAGGAATAATATAATTGGTAAACTCCGCTAAATGTTGATGATCAAGAGCCATCGTCACATATCCCACAATCTGACCATTCTGGGTAACAGGGGTAGCCCAACGAACTAATCCTCGAAATCGTATCCCTACGGGATTTTCTTTACCAGCATATGCTGCTTTCTCTGGAGCAAATTCGATCCCTTTTTCTTTAGCCACTTGTGGCGTGTACTGACTAATAATCGGACTACCAACATATGGACCTATCAGATCAGAAACATAGATCTCATTTGGCTTCAATGCCTTTATTTTTTCAAAATACGTTTCCGCCTTACACCATGTATTCTCTTTACTGGAGACATTATGTAATTCTTTTGGTAAAAGATCCGATGATGTTACCTTCACCTTTTCATTTCCATCTAAATCAACAAATGTAATTTCTAAATATAAAGGTCGGTCAATCGATTTACTTTTGACTTCCGGCTTACGATAATGCCAGTCCTTTTCATTATCCTTAACTTTTGTATAGACGTCAGGATTAGTGTCAACAGGATTTGTCGCTGGAACCCAAGACTTTCCCTCAGCATCGAGTACCCATGGTTCATGTTCGATAACGGGTTTGGTTAGTGTGGTAATTAGTCTTTGATAACTCTCCGCACTCGGAGGCAATGCCGCCAATAGCTTTATATCGCGATCACGCTCGTACAAAAAATCAGCCACTGATTTAGCCGTATCCGTGGTCATATGTTCAATCTGTTCTCGAGACCTGACATCAAGTGCTTTAACTGAGTCATTCACTGCAATTTCCCCCACCTGTCCAACCATGCCTCGCGTAGCATCCATCACTTCAGTACTTTGGACTTCCAACGTGGTAGCTAATTCTACAACCTGATACCAAGCCAACCAGGCTAATAGCACTAGAGGAATGACTTTCATGATAATAAAAATTACAATCAGCTTTATTTTTATACTATAGTTAGCCATTTTGATCCACGCCTGTAAACGTGACCATTTTCTTTTCACACTAAGTCACCCCCTATAGACAAAAATGAGGAGACGTTGGAACTGTCCTGTTAAAATTCTTTAGCAAGACAATATCAGCATCCCCCAATTTTTCGTCCAAATTTTGCCACGCCTTTAGCCTTTGTCAAATCCTTTTGCATTTTCTTAGTGGGACAATTTTTAGAATTATACACCTAACCATTGAACCATTTATTCCGAATGCTTATAGTGCAGCAAATGCTTTTCGGCATTACAAATTCACTCCGGTAACTTACAACTATATTGTACTCCAATTGCGATAAAATTGAAAGAAAATTCTGATGGTCAAAATGACAGGGTTATTGACATACTGATTTTAAATTTCACCAAAGGCTTTTTTTATTTTTCTTAAGCATATTTTCTCAATTTATTATTCCAGACACTCCGAGCTGGGTAGAATGGATATATGGAATGGAAGTTGTATTCGCCGTTGGAGGGTGGTTCGTTCTTTTAGCAACAATGATTTCATCCAACTTTTTTAGGCAAATCTATCAAAAAAGCCGCAATTGGCTTGATCGATTTTTAGGAGGACTTTTACTATATTTTGCTATATTGTGAACTTTCTGACAGCCCCCTCTAGTTCTTCGGCTTTTTTGACCAAAGCCTGGCTAGATGCGGCAATCTCTTCCATGGCGGCCGATTGCTCCTCTGTAGCGGCAGAAACCGTCTGTGTCTGGCCAGCAGCATCCTTACTAATTCTGTCTATATCATGCACTAAGGTTACAATTTGCTGACTTCCATCCTCCATTTGCTTAATTGCATCCGAAATTCCCTTGATCTGAGCTGATTCCTCATTCACAAGCAATACAATTTCATTGAATGCCTGGCCCGCAGAATTCACCACTTCAGCCCCAACATTAACCTCCCGAGTGCCGTCGCCCATAGCGACAACTGCTTTATCAGTTTCCGACTGAATTTCCGAAATCAAAATAGCAATTTGCTTAGCAGCCTCCTGAGACTGTTCGGCTAGTTTGCGTACTTCCTCGGCAACTACCGAAAAACCTCTGCCCTGTTCGCCTGCACGAGCAGCCTCAATAGCGGCATTCAGTGCGAGCAAATTAGTTTGCCCTGCAATCCCTGAAATGGTATCCACAATCTGCCCGATTTGTTTCGATCGTTCCCCAAGTTTCGTCACTACCTGGGCAGAACTAGATACAGCCTTTTCAATACTGGCCATTTGGCTCATGGCAGCGTCTACCGCCTGGTCACCTTGCTGGGCTGCTTTAGCAGTCCGATCCGCCATTTCTTTTGCAGTATTGGCATTAGTAGCCACCTGATGAATCCCAACTGACAGTTGTTCCACAATGGCAGTCGTTGCATTAACCGTCTGTACTTGTTCCTCTGCTCCTTCAGCAACACTAGTAATCGTAGCTGCAACTTGATTTGCTGCATAAGTTGACTGCTCAGCACTGGCATTTAATTGTTCCGAAGAGGTAGCCACTTGTACAGTAGTTTCTGAAACCTGTTGCATAATTTCCCGCAAATTTATTGTCATTTTCTCAAAACTTCTCGCTAATTGTCCAATTTCATCCTTTGAATTGATTATCAGTCCAGACGATGTAAGATCTCCTTCTGCAACCTTTGCAGCCTCTTGCACTAAGTCTTCAATAGGACGTAGCATTTTTTGCAAGTACCACCAGCCAATAGCTCCCACGATAACAAGACCTAATCCAAGAGCAATTAACATCCATACCATACTAGCGTAAAAACCAGCTTTGAACTCAACTGTCGGTAAGGATGCAACGATATACCAATCTGTATTAGGAATATCAACAAATAAAGCCACTGATTCTCGACCTGATAAATCCGTATAATTTACTAACCGTCCTACATTCTCTTGAAGTCGTTTCAGCAACTCTTCAGGAATTTTTTTCTGTTCTTTCATAATGTCTTTATTCGTATGTGCAATTAATGTTCCATCATGTGAAAAAATACCTACTACCCCAGTTGATCCCAATTGAATTTCCGACAAAAATTTTTGTATTGTTTCAAGATTAATGGCCTGTAATATCATCCCGGAGATCTGACCATTTTCACCCTGCACAGGCTGAGTTACAATAATCGATGGTGCTCTTGTAGCCCTACTTATAATGACATCACTTATGTGTGACTTCTGATCAAGTAAGGTTTCTTTAAAATATTTACAATCGGCTAAACTATCTCCAAGCCTCTTAACATTATATGGAGCAATAGCAATCCGTTTCCCTGTCGAATCGATAAAATTTAATCGATCTATTCCCCATGATGTATCAAAATATGTATTAACTTTAGCTTGTATACGTCCTACATCGCCAGATTGTAGATCACTATCCTTACTATAGCTTTTTCCACTCTTATTAAAGAATTCGAAGAGATCACTTACTTGCCCGCCAAGCTGTACCATTTGATTATGCATGGAAATCTCTGTACTACTAAGTGTCTGGCGGTATAATACAAACATACCTGAACTAGCAATTATTATACCTACGACCAGTAATGAAACCAACAGTAAGATAAGAGTTCGAGTTTTGATTGACATATTGTACCTCCAATAAATTAAAATAATTTCCTGTTTAACAGTAAAATCTATTTTGAACATCTCAGGTATCAATAAACTTCCCTCAACACTACAACATTATCAATAAACCTTTACAAAAAAAAGCTATAAACAAAAAAGAATAGGTGCTATCCTGTTCTTCAGCATAATTAAGCAACCTGACAATCATAACTGTAATTTCGCCAACAGGCCCATAAGTTTGATAATAATATCTATTTTATTACTTAATGTTACATTTTTTATAATTATCTGTCAACTTGCTTTTTTGTAAATATTTTCATTGTCACTACTATTTCTTTAATTCAAAGGCAAGCACATTTTTTTTATTTTTGCTGTCTTTTTTTGTGATAACACAAACTTTACATGGCGCAAAGTAAAACTTTCCTTGATTACAAAACAAAACTGTCTACCACGAGGAGGAGTATATCAAATCACGCTACAGCATTCTCTTTATTTTTTTTAAATTTATACGCTTTTTGCGATCGCAGGATATGTAAAGAATAAGAAATGAATTACATTCAAACTAAAATGAGCCAAGATACTAGCCTCAATTTGATTACTCCTCTGGTATATCCATCCATACCCCAGTCCAGCTATAGTCCCCCATATACTATACGCTATTCCGCCAGCGTAATGAGCAAATCCAAAAATCAGAGAAGTAATGACAATAGCAAGCCAATTCCCCCACGTGGAACTTTGAAATATCACAGCAAGATTTTTTTGAATAAATCCGCGAAAAAAACCTTCCTCAGCTATACATACAAAGAGTAAATTGGTGATAATCCAAATCGGCAAACACTCTGGCAGCTTAGGATCAAAATAAACCTCCCCTGCAAGCAACGCTAGAAAAACAAGAATTGAAATGAGTTTCACGATTCTAGAAATGCTATCCTTAAGCATTTTCATCCATTCATCTCGATTTACCATTAACGAGTGGGTTAAGCCCAAGATTAATAGACCTACCAATGTTTTATCAAAATTAAGATATAATGTAAAAGGAATACCATCACTACTAATATACACATTTGATAGCACTTTAAGATTATGAAAATAAGGACTTACGTGCGCTCCTAGTCCATAAGATAATAGAAGGATTACTATGCCAGCAATCATACGCCCTATAAGAGGCCCTTTCTTTTTTTCATAATAATATAAGGCATATGTAATTACCATTATTAGCAATATAGCATAGTACTCGATTTGGTTACTCATCAAACCCAAAAGGCAACTAAGAGCAAACATTATACCCCATATTGGAAATTTAAATTTATTGGGCAACCATAAAAAAATAATCGATATATATAGAAAACTATAGCAAAGAGCCGTCAACCAAGGTATGCCCTCCAAGCCTATCATATCCTCACCCCATCAGTTTTTTGAATATCTTTATTAGCAACTGAAAACTTCCCATACCTCGTTCTCAATTTTACATATTATCATTATGGCATCATATACGATAATTTGTAAAATTCCATGAAACACAAAGAATCCCTGCCAAGCTTTACAATATTTCACAGTGTTCCTTTTGCTATTATAAATGATACGGTTCCCCGTATCATTTATAATAGTGCAGAAAAGGGCAATGAGTTTAACAGTTGCTTTGCTCGCATGATCCCATAACATTACACTGTAATCAGAATTATTTACTCTAGCAAACCATTGCCCACCTTCACTAATCTTTTGATGAGCAAATGCAGTTGTAGAATAGATTAATAGGATAAGGGCGGGAATAAATAGTTTATTAGCTAAGGAGTATATTTTATATAGCCCCCCCAAGTTTTCTTATTTGTTGCTTGGTTTTTTCGATATCAGATTCATTGGAAGGTGCCGATTGTAAAAATAATTTATAGTTTTGGATCGCTTCGGAATTATTTCCTAATATTTCGTAAGTAATTGCCTTTCTCATATAAGCGTCTGCATACTGAGGGTTTAATTCAATCACTTTATTAAAGTCCGCAATGACCAAGTTATATTGTTTTTTCTTGATATAACAAATCCCACGAACATAATAAGCCTCTATATGCTGTGGATCTAATTCAATTACTTTATTAAAGTCCATAATAGCCGAGTCACATTGATTTTTTTCCATATAAGCGAGTCCACGGCCGAAATAAGGAACTGTAGACTGAGGATCTAATTCAATTACTTGACTAAAATCTATAATAGCCAATTCATATTGTTTTTTTGCTATATAAGTCAGTCCACGGCCCCCATAAGCATTTGCATACTGCGGATCTAATTCAATTGCTTTATTAAAATCAGAAATAGCTTGGTCATATTGACAATCGCCATAATAAAGCATCCCATGACTGCTATAATCACTTGCTGTTTGTGGGCTTAAGATGCAACCAGAGCATAAAAAAAAGACGAGTAATATGAAACTAAAAAGCAATCCACTAAATGACTTATTTATAAACATATAAAGTCTCCCTCATATTTATTGATAATTAATACTATATTATACAAAATAATGGATATTCCTACTTAAGAGATAAAAAATCAGCACGCTTAGAGCAGTGTCATTCCGATACGTAAGTAGTAAACCTGCATCTTTTCAATTTATCACACCTAGTTCTCTTTAATATAACCAAAATCTGCTCTTCGCGAAACCGAAACCTAAACTACAACAAACTCAAATCGTTTTACAATTCTAGATTGATATAGATAGCACTTACCTGATGAGGTCTAATGGATGGGATTATCGACATTACTTATCCTTCACGTCAGTAAGTTGAAATATTGCAAAGGAGCAGAGAATACTGAGGATAAATTCCTCGGTATTCTCTGCTCCCTTTATCATTCATTATACGATTTCTACCTTATACTTTCTAAGCCAAGTATCCGCCTGAATCAAATAAGCGAATAATTGCGGCTGGCTCATCAGTTGGCCAAACCATGGAATCGGCATTGCAGCAGTCTCTGGCTTTGCTAGAGAGCGCAGTTTATCGACATCAACTAAACCATGTAATGGTGAGGTAGAATCATCGAGAATCTGTAACATCCAGCTACGTACCGTATGCAGATAGGAAGGATTATGGGTTTTGGGATAAGGACTTTTCTTGCGCCATAATACACAGTCTTGACGCTCAAAGTGAGCAACCTTCACGCAATGTGAGCCACTTGAATAATTTAATGCCGATTTTATAGTCCCTTCTTTGCAGTCTATCTTTGGTGGTTACTCAAGCCCGTCATAGTCAGGTGAAAGGTGTCAAAAGTCAAAACTTATGGCACTGAGAATAGGAAACAATACTTATAAATATATAGCAAATTCTAACTAATGATAATCAAACATCCCTTATTGTAAGTTAGAATAGCTTTAGTCGTGGATAAAACAATAGAGCTAGGAAAACAAAAGAGAGCCATCTAAAGCTCTCCTTTATTTATTCTGATTATCAGTCGCTCTTTTTTTCTTCTTCTTCATCGCCAAGGCAACAACGGCTAGGACCTACGGCAATAATTTGATTTACATTGATCCTAATAATATCGCCTTCTTCAAAAAGATCGGGCTCAATCTCCTGTATGCTGGCGTTGTCTCTAATTATCGCAGGGTCGCAGGTTAGTCTCAAAACGATAAAGTCAGGATCGTCGTCTAATTTTGCCTCTACTTCCACCTTAACTGGTGGGCAACATTTATCATCGTCATGGTATTTACGAGATTCATTGTCATCCTTTAGAATTTGTCCCTGAAATATAACGCGATCATCCGTTAATATAGTTACAGCTCCAATACTGTTAGCAAAAAAATCTTTATCAAAACGCATTTAATTCACTCCTTTCATTTTATATATAATATGCGAAGTTCTTATGTAGTGTTCTTAAATAATCTCCTTTTACAGCAAAAAGTAACTTCTCCGCAAGAAATGGGACAGGCGGAAGACAATACTACCTTCCCTTGTAATATGTAGTTGAAGTATTGCGAAGGAGCAGGGAATGCAGAGGACTAACGCCTCTGTATTCCCTGCTCCCTTTATCATTCATTATACGATTTCGACCTTATATTTTCTGAGCCAAGTATCCGCCTGAATCAAATAAGCAAATAACTGCGGCTGGCTCATCAATTGGCCAAACCATGGAATCGGCATTGCAGCAGCCTCTGGCTTTGCTAGAGAGCGCAGTTTTCCAAATTACTTTGAGTCCTTGCCCTCAGTCCAAAGTTCATTTTCACTCAAATCAATATCATCATTCCAACTGATTCCAAATCCACCGCTATCAACCTGCACAGATTTAAATAATTCTTTATCGCGCAAAACGCTGAACCGTTCATCATTCAATCTAGGTTTTATATCATAGAATTTAGTTACTCCATTTTCAAATATAACATGCAGAACATAGTCATCACAAGCCTGAACCTGCCTAATACGTGGCATCATAAACCATTCTGTACCTCCTTTAAGCAAATAATATCTTCCAGTCGTCACTGAATATGCACGATTATCGCATTTTTATAGTTTACGGTTATTTATTATCTTTTCTTTTAACCTATTTAGCAACTTCATTTTTTCATTATTACCCGACACATCTGGATGATATTTTTTTGCAAGTCTATTGAATCCTATTTTAAATAATTCATTAAAAATTTCTGTTTCCTCTTCTGTAAAATCATAAGGGCTTGAATGATTATTTTCATTTCGTTTCTTCCATCCTTGTGATTTATGGAATTTTCTAGCTTCGTCATATGTTGTAAATTCAGTATTATAATTATAGTTGATTATATTTATATACCATTTTTTAAAATGTTCTTCATCATTGAAAGTCTCGCCAAATTCTTCTTCGTAATATATCCTATTTTTTGCAAGTTCATCTTCCTTTTGCTTACGGAGATAGTTTCTATACTGTTCCCTAAGAAAATTATCTTTAAACTTGTGTTCGTAAAAGTCCTCAACTGCATGTAATATCATTCTCTCAAAGTTCTTCTTTTCCATATTAAATTGATTTTCTACTTTCTCAAATATTTTAAATTCCTCTAAAAGCCCCCTTATGGTCGACGTGTAAAATGAAGAATTCCCGATTTCCCCAGTACAAAATATTTCTTTCTCATCAAAATCAAATAAGTGTATATTTCTCTGATCTTCTGTAAAATAATCAACTGAATACTTGTTCCTATATCCTTCTAAATACTTACTAATTTTAATACTCACATTAAACTCTCCCCTACCAATGCTACGACTCCTCATCTCAATTTATTATTTCCACTATACCGATTTGTCCTTTACTCAACAAGAACTGTTCCCTTGGGTCACCCCTCGTGAATCATTATTATATTAAAACTGGCTATGGAATTCAACATTCCAATAGCCAGTTTTAATATGATTTTTTTGGAATTTTTCAGCAAGAACTAACCACCATTCCTTGTCATATAGTATTGCGAAGGAGCAGAGAATACTGAGGATTAACGCCTCAGTATTCTCTGCTCCCTTTATAATTGATTATATGATTTCTACCTTATACTTTCTAAGCCAAGTATCCGCCTGAATCAAATAGGCAAATAACTGCGGCTGGCTCATCAGTTGGCCAAACCATGGAATCGGCATTGTAGCAGCCTCTGGGTTTGCTAGAGAGCGCAGTTTAGAGGCATCAACTAAACCATGCAATGGCGAGGTAGAATCATCGAGAATCTGTAACATCCAGCTACGTACGGCCTGCAGATAAGAAGGATTATGAGTTTTGGGATAAGGACTCTTCTTGCGCCATAATACATCATCAGGTAGCACTCCTGTTAAAGCATGGCGTAATAAACCTTTTTCACGATTTTCATAATTCTTCATATGCCATGGCACATTCCATACATATTCAACCAATCTATGATCACAAAATGGAACCCTTACCTCTAGACCAGAGGCCATACTCATACGATCTTTGCGATCTAGTAAGGTTGGCATCCAGCGCGTAAGGCTCAAGTAGAATATTTCACGCATCCTTGCAGGTAAAGCATCTTCGCCAACCAAGCGTGGCACTTCGCTAAGTGCCTGATGATAACGTTCTCTCACATATTCACGAGGATTCATTTTTTCTTGCAACTCTGGAGATAACCACTCCAGACGCACTTCTGGTCTCGGCGCCCAAGGAAAGGTCTTCGCATGAATCATTTCTTCACGATAAAACCAAGGATATCCACCAAATACTTCATCTGCACACTCTCCTGATGGTGCATAGTTGTTGTGGTATTAAACTTATACCTCTACCACTACTTAAACAGATCAGAATGGGTGCCAGTACGCACCAGGATCAATTCGTCTTCAGTCTCTTTGTATATTAATAGCCAATCAGGTTCAACATGACACTCTCGGTGTCTTGAATAGTTGCCTGTCAAAATATGATCGTTATGTCTGAGCGGTAAAAGTTTTTGCTCGGCTAAACAATCAATCACTAAACCTATTTTTTCTAAATTTTTGCCACGCTTTTTAGCCTTTATCAAATCCTTTTGAAATTGCCTAGTTGGGATAATATCCAGCATTATAATCCTAAACCTTTAAACATTTCTTTCGAACTCTTGTAGCGAGGCAAACCTGCTGTAGTTTCGCTTTCTTCCAGAGCTTTTATAGTGGTTTCGTTTGGCAACTTAACCGCGAAAGGTAGTCCACGATTCAGTTTAATTTGCGTATAAAATAAAGTAATTGCCTGACTGGGCGATAGACCGATAGTTGCCAGTAAGCCTTCAACGTCTTCTTTTAATTCTGGTTCAACTCTAGCACGTATATAGCCGCTTTTAGACATAAAAATTCACTCCTTCAGTTTGCTTATCTTTAATTATATTGTACCCCAATTGAGACAAAGTTAAAAGAGAATTTTTTATGTAAAAGCAGTGTCAAAAACTCAGTCCCCTGACACTCATATCACTTCTATTATAAAAATATTTTATTGCTGATCACCTAAAAGCTTGCACGGATATGCTTCAGACTAATATTCTACAGATCATCAATTTTTTTAGTAAAAGTATCTGGATCAATCGATGTCGTATTTTCATGATCGCCATTGTAATCCAGTCCTTCAGGACGTTCTTTTGAATTTCACCTTAATACAACAGACGTTTGATCTTCGTGAGACTGAAACCTAAACTGCAACAAACTCAAAATCTATATCTTGAACGTCTATAAAACAACATTTATATTCCCTCATTACTTTGTCACCATTATCAGAAATTATTATTACATCAGCTTTCGCAAATTTCATCTTGCTTGCTTCTTCAGGTGATATCGAACCAGTTGTAGCGTTAACACCATCACTAAAACATACAAAGACTATCTTTTTATTGCATAAGAATTCCTTAGATAATTCACGACGTCCTTGAAATGATTCACAAATCAGAGGATATTTTTTGGGACGACATTCAATATGATTTTTATCATTCACAGTTGATACATCGCTTTCATAGACTTGGCAGTTTTTCACTTCAAGCTTTATCCCATACTTCCACGAAAATGTTTTAAAAACAGTAGTGAAATATAAGGGTTCTGCTATTGAGTCCCAAGGATCATAACAATGTGCATCAACCCGTATTAAATTGGGATATTTTTTTCCGATTATTTCAAGAAAATTCATCATTATTTCTGTATCAGATAGTTTTTGAAGATTCTCTTCGATTCCGTAATTTATTACAGGGTTTTCTCTTCTATCAATCATACATTCTTCCCTCGCTCATAATTTGCCACTTTCTAATAAGGAACTTTGTTTGTTAGTATTATAAGAGATCACACGCTAAAAACCTTTGTCAAATCCTCAACAATTTGTTATACCAAGTTCGTTACCACAAATCACTTATACTTACCACGTTTTGGTTAAAATGCAATATATGTTTCTTGGGGCATACCCCACAAACGAATATTAGTCTCTTCCCAGTCAGGTTTTAATTCTATACCTCCAATATTTATACCACCTATACATAGAGGATCTAAAAATATATCTTGTTCATTATATAGTCTGATATGTAAAGCATCACATAATATTATTGAATCGTTTTCTTCTAAATTAAAAAAGCTTATTGCTGAAACGATGTTCGTCGCTAAAGGATGTTTTAATATAACATTAGTAATTTCAGTCTTTGCATAAAATGTATCTTCAAATCCATTCTCAAAGCGGAAAGAATCAACTAGCGTGATATGAAGTTGTGTAGATTGATGATCTACCCGAGATCTTTTAAAACCATACAATGCAAAAAGCCGCAAAATTTGTGGCGTCATAACTATATTTTAGCATCAGGACTGGCTTCGACTATCAATTCTCTTACTCCCGTAACTCACCTTTCCTTTACTGAAAAAAATCGAGAGATGTCTCTCCAACGCGGACTGAGAAGCGGAGAGCGCCGCTTAGAAGTTTGAACGCGACATCGGCAACTCTGAAAAGTTCGTCATGACCTTAAATTCCTTTAATTTAGAGGCTTTAAGCTGATATATCATGACAACGTCATGACTTTGTCATGATGCTAAAGCTTTTGTATTACTTAGATTAATGGCAAATATAGGATTGCGTCGGGTGTGACCATTTTTTGCAAAAAACTGGTCGTGGTAATTAGCGCTCTTCGCCTGTATCTCGTCTACCAGTAGCGTACTGCTACTTTTTTTGCAATTCCATTGCAAGCGTCAAACCACAAATAAAAGTAATTGGACAAGTACAAGTTTGAATACATATCTATAACACAAAAGTATTTTGGAGGTGATTTTATTGTATGTCAAACTTACTAATCTTGAAGGCCTAGAAACATTAGTAATTTGGCTTTCCTGCGCCGAGCAGGAAGATAAAAACATCCTCCAATTAATCGATAAATGCAAGCAAAAAATGAACGTCATCGTTTTTTTATCAGGAAGCAAATATACATTAAAAGAAACAATAGATAACTTGATTTCAAATCACATAAGTCAATAAGTGAGCCACTAAATAAAAACTCAGGACACCGCCAATGCGCGAAAATCCTGAGTTTTATAGGTTACGTGATGGCTAATATCGGACATACTTTCTATTTCAATCCAGTTCCTCTTTGCCACTTATAATATTGATTGCCACGTGATTTTACTGCACTAACACCATTTTCTTTAATCGTTTTTAAGTTATCTTCAATGACATATCCATAACTTTTTTTAAGAAATTTCAACTTATCACAGTTTTCAAATTCATTACATTGCCAACATCCATTATACTTTCTAGATTTTAAGCATTTTAATGCTTTACATTGCTTTGTCTCTCCTCCGGTAGAACATCCATTAGCTTCCTGACATGTAGTTTTACATTGTATTTTAATTATACCGTCAAGAACATTCATAAATGCGGGTATTTCTTCGAATGCATTAAACTTTTTGCCTAGTTTTTCTTCTATCAGATTTCCGTCTAGGTCTAAATGTTCGCCCATAACTGCCCATGTATCTTTGTTACTACACATAGTAAGAAATTTATCCAATTGATATTCTTGAATCAGTTCTTTTAGCTTGTGAGCGGTTTCATAAATTTCTTTTTTATAAAACAGACAATCACAACAAGTTAATCCACAAGGACATACTAATTTTTCATCCATAGGTTTCCCCTCCCAGTTATAGTTTTTATGACCAACTATTAGTATCTGATCACAAATATTGTAACATAAATTGTAAATTTTCTCAAGAAGATTCAAAAAAAATCCTGTAAAAACAATATTAAACGCCACTCCGGTTTGAACTTGCGTTTTTAGTCAAAAAGCAATAATTTCAGAGTCCTAAAAGACTCGTATTTTTTTTGCTCATTCTACATACAATGTATATGCACAATAAGGAAATGCGGAGGTAACATTATGATAGGCGGCTATTTAAGGCTATCAAGGGATGAAGACTCAGCTAACTATTCTTCTATCATTTCCCAAAGAAAAATAATCCAAGAGTATGCATCAGAAAAGAAGCTCGGTAATCTTTATAAGTATTATGAGGACGATAATTACAGTGGTTATACCTTTGAACGACCAGCATTTAAAGAAATGATGCAAGACATGGCAGATGGTAAAATTGACGTTATTATAGCTAAGGATTTCTCTCGTTTAGGAAGACATAACGCCAAAATGTTACTCTTAATTGAAAATATACGGGAATTGGGTAAACGTCTTATTTTAGTGGAAGAAGGAAGCGGTGGCTATGACACCTCCGCAGATGATGATGATATTATCGGTATTAAAACTTGGTACAATGAACGATACATAAAAGATATTTCAAGGAAAATACGCAGCAGTTTCAGAGTGAAACAAAAGGATGGTACTCTTATTTTTCATGAATATTACGGTTATCGAAAGCATCCACTAGACAAGCATAAGTTAATTATTGACGAAGAATGTGCAGAGGTCGTAAAAACAATCTTCGACTTATATATAAAAGGTTATGGATATTACAAAATAGTCGATTACTTAAATAAACAAAATGTCTCTACGCCATCAATGATCGTAAAGAAACACTTTGAAGAAAAAGGAAAGGTCCTTAAGAGCACGGTATCTACAGCATGGCAAACATACAACATCTCAAGGATTATCAAAGATGATATCTATGCGGGCACATTACGCTTAGGCAAAACTAAAAAGCTTACCATCAAGGGCAAGCCTTTTAAGACATCTCCAGAGGAGCAATATGTTTTTGCGGATCATCACGAACCAATTATCGACAAACAGACCTTCGAGCTTGTTCAGGAAATTAACCAAAAGAGAAATAATACACCTTACAGGGGCAATAAAAAGCATGACTACATCTTCTCAAAATTTGTATACTGCGGTCACTGCGGTTCCTATATGACTGGACGGAACGTAAAAGGTTATCCGATCCATTACCTGTGCGGTGCTTATCAAAAGTATGGAAAGAAAAAATGCATTCACAGTGTTTTAAAAGAAAGTCTATTATTAGCAGCCTTTAAAGAATATCTAACCGCCCTAAAAGCGATTATGAAAAATTATATTGAGAGCATTACCTTTAATACAAACAAGAAAAACAGCCAGAGTTTGCTTAATAAGCTCACGAAAGAGTTTGCTATTACAAATGAGGAACTTAAAATTTTGTTATCCCAAAAGATAAAAGACCTTATGAAGGAATCTGATAGTGACTACAGGAAAATCCTTGAAAAGAATTATGAAGAATTGGAATACGCTAAAAAGAAAAGGATTTTGGGGATTTCCAAACAACTAGAAGAAATAAAAAAATTAGATGATATGAGCTCCGAAGGCACCATAAAATCAGCGATGAAAATTTTTGATGAAATAATAAATAAGGACATACCAAGTAAAGAAGACTTGCATTTAGTTTTAGAAAAAATTGTTTACACCGATAAGCTACCGGTATTTCATCTTAAAAACGGTATTGATCAGCTTTTTGCCTATGCAGATGGCATTGATACCCTAAAACAGCTAACAGAGCAGTAATTCACTGCTCTGTCAGTCTATACATTATATTTCTCTCTTATGCTTTTTAAAGAAACGTCAGCGTCAAGTACTTTTCCTTCCGCCAGCTGTTCCTCGGCTGCAATGAATTTATTAATAGGTTCATTGGGTGCGTGACACATTTGAGAAATCTCACTAGTGTTTTTCAAATCTCGAATTGGAATAATCTGAGGCATAATATTCAGCTCCCTTCCATGGCTTTATTATGCCACAATTATGTCTCGCATTCAACCATACCACAACATCTATGCACACTCCCCTGATAATGCAACAGTAGCTCCCTTTTTAATTTCGCGGCAGAATAAGTATAACGAAGTATCAACATCTGCCATGCCTGGCAAATCACGGGCAAGAGTTGCCTCAGGTAAACTTCCTGATAATTCAGGTGTATCTAAAAGAATATTATGATGACAAGTATGAAAGAATTCAGAAACTCGCTTCACCCAAGGTGCGTCAGCATTGGGCTGAAAATTACTAGCTGTAAAATAGCGATCATTATCAACATAATCTACAGAATAGGTATGAATATTTCCTCGCCCTTCACTTTGATATGTATGACATGCCAGTGCTGTAAGAGCACTTGAATCGAGTCCGCCTGATAATAAGGTACATACTGGTACATCAGCAACCAATTGACGTGTGACAATATCCTCTAATAATTCTCGTACCTTACTGACGGTGGTATCAAAATCATCAGGATGTGGCATACTTTGTAATGACCAATATTGCTGTATGTTGATCCCTTTCCTACTGTATATCATGCTATGTCCAGGTTTTAGTTCGGCTATACCACGAAATACACCATGACCAGGAGTACGAGCCGGACCAATGATAAAAATCTCAGCAAGTCCTTCGCTGTCTACTTGTGGCTTGATCTCAGGATGTACTAGTAATGCCTTAAGCTCTGATGCAAATAAAAAGCCACTATCACCCATTGTATAAAAAAGCGGTTTTACTCCAATTCGATCACGCGCAAGAAATAGACACTCTTCTGCTTCATCCCAAATAGCAAACGCAAAAATTCCATTACATCGTTCCACACAAGAAGGTCCCCACTCTATATAAGCCGTTAACAATACTTCCGTATCGCAGTGTGTATGAAAATGATACCCCCGGACTTCTAGTTCATGTCGCAGTTCTAATGTATTATAAAGTTCTCCATTATAAGTGATCACACAAGGATGCTCACCTTTATTGCGTATCATCGGCTGGGCACCATTTTGGGGATCAACAACACTTAGCCGTCTATGGCCAAGTGCCGCATGGGGTGATAAATATATTCCTGCAGCATCAGGACCTCGATCTGCCAGCGTTTCTACCATCCTTGCCAGTATCGTACCCTCGTTCTTAAGATTTCTTTCCCAGTTCATCCATCCTGTAATCCCACACATAATTTTATCCATCTCCTTTGGGAAAAAGTATAACCTCCAAAGCTAACAACTATACGCTTTGCAGGCTTCTTTGCCTCCCGAGTAACTATCACATGATAGTATATGAACAGCAATCATATTTGGCACAACTAAAATATTATATTTGTGATTCCTATCACGGAAATGAAATAGCTTCAGATGTACAATAGCATTATAAAGTAACATATGAAACGGAGGATACAATAATGGAAAAGAAGTTCATTAAAAATGTTGAGTTTGGTAAAGCACTAGAAATGGTAAATCTCGTCGAATACCAACCAGGACGAGTCGTCAGTCTAACACTCGTACAAAATGAAGAGTTAACATTAACTCTATTTGCCTTTGCAAAAGGTGAAGGTGTTAGTACCCATTCGGCACCTGGTGATGCTATGGTATACATGTTAGATGGAGAAGCTGAAATTACAATTGGCGAGGACAAACTGATCGCTCACGCAGGCGAAACCATTGTCATGCCTACCAATATCCCTCATGGGCTCAATGCTACCGAGAATTTTAAAATGATGCTAATTTTAGTGAAAAAATAACATCCATATAAGAACAACTAAGGTTTCGCCCAAGTCCTCAGACTTGGGTAGAAACCTTAGTTGTTTTTCTTATATTTCACATCTTACATTGTTTTTTATCGATAGATTGCTTACAATTGTTTTATATGTTTCGCGTAAGGAGATTCTATTATGCAATATGCTGCCACTAGCAGACGAATCTGGGAAATTGATTTTATTCGTGGTATTGCGATTTTACTGATGATACTCTTCCATCTCATTGTCGACTTAAAAGATTTCTTTGGTTTTCAGGTGGAATATTTACAGGGTTTTTGGTATCTTGAAGGTAAGTTATCTGCTATTTTATTTATGATCATGTGTGGTGTAAGTAGTACCTTAGGGCGTAGTACGATGCAACATGGCACTAAAGTTTTTACATGGGCTATGCTGCTAACTGCCGTCACTTATATTTATAACCCGAGGTGTTATATTCAATTTGGTATCTTGCATTTTCTTGGCATCAGTTTATTATCCGCTGGTTTGATCCGCCGCCTATCATCGGTCTGGATATTCATGTTAAGTTTTGTAAGCATTCTGATTGGCATTTCGTTCTCTGAACGCTTTGTAAGTAATCCGTATGTATTTCCATTCGGACTCATGACCAATACCTTTATTTCTCTTGATTATTACCCCCTATTTCCTTGGTATGGAGTCTTTTTATTTGGTATTATTGTAGGAAAGATAGGATATGATGACAAGATGAGTCTCATACAACGGCCTATCCCCCCTTTTAAAAATATTTCTTGGCTAGGTCAACACTCTCTTGCTATTTATTTAATACATCAACCGCTCTTATTATCAGTACTCTATCTTATACTTTGATATTATATTACAGGCAATCGTCAGGAAGATGCCCTATATTCCATTCTTTAGTGCATCAAAATATATAAAAAATAGCTGTTTGAATCATACCAATTCAAACAGCTATTTTTTACTTTAATGCTTTTTCTAGATTCACTAGATTCTCACGCATAATTGACAGGTAGCTTTTCCCTTGTTTCATTTCTTCTTCGGTCAAATTTTCAACCGGGTTGAGTACTAATAACTCTGCGCCTGTTTCTTTTGCAATCGTCTGAGCTAATTTGGGACTAGCAAGAGTTTCAAAAAAGATATGTGTAACTTTATTTTCACGACAAAATTTTGTAATTTCAGCCATTTTATCAGGAGTAGGTTCTGCATCAGGGGAAAGTCCCATAATACCAACCTGATGTAATCCATAACGAGCAGCTAAATATCCAAATGCTTCATGACTCGTAATCAGATCCTTACGGCTAACCGTAGCTAATGCTTTTTTATATTCTTGGTCTAGCTCTGCCAATTGTTTATTGTATTTTTCGGCATTTTCTTTATAGTATGCTGCATTTTGTTCATCAGCAGTTGCCAATGCTTGTGCAATATTATTCACTTCTTGCTGAGCTGCTAAAGGGTCTAGCCACATATGTGAGTCACCCTCATGATCATGTTTATCATCTTTATGACTATCAGATTCATGGTGACTAGGTAATTGCGGTACACCTTTACTAACTTCAACTGGCAAAGTAGTTCCTAATACATCTTTCGTTAGCAATTTTTCGATAGGTTCAAAACCTGCCCCATGATAGGCAAATACTTTTGCACCTTTAATGCGAGTAATATCTTTGGCTGTAGGTTCCCAATCATGAGGCTCAGCTCCAGGAGGAATGAGCATCACAACATCAACTTTGTCACCACCTACTTGTTTAACAAATTCATACACAGGGTAAACTGTTGCAACCACTTTTATTTTAGAATTGCTAGCCTGCTCGCTTACTTTACCGCTAGTACTACTACATCCGCTGAATAGTAACGAAAGTAATGTAATACTGATACATACAAGAATGGACCATTGTCTTTTCATCTTTTAGTCTCCTTGTTAAGAATGTTATTATTAATAAATCATATCATACAATAACATACTCGTCTAGTCATCATCTTCCTTTGCTAGGTTTTATGATCTCCTGGCATCCTTATTATCATACTGATATAAGCAAAAAAATACGCAAACAAGCATCATCTGCTTATTCACGTACCTTTTCCATTAACCATACCCCAACGCCGATGAATAATAAAATATAAATTGACATCATCAGAAAAGAAAGTATTGGCACTGCCCCATTCGTAGCAATCGCTCTTAGTGCATAACTAGCATGTGTGAGAGGTAATAGCTGAATGATCCATTTTAGAGCTACCGGTAAATGATCTGGCACAAAAAAAGTAGCACATAAAAAAGACATCGGCAATAACATATAGGTATTAAAATTCGCCATGTCTTCATGAGAACTCATAGTCATAGCCGCCACTAAGGCCATCGAAGCAAAAACTAAACAATTCAGCGCTAAAGCCAGTAAAAACCAGCCATTAATCAATAAGTTTGCACCAAAAGCATAGGCGAGTGCAATAATAAGTACAGATGAAATTAAACCTCTTAATGCTCCCGCTAACACTTTTCCAATGACAAAAGCCAAAGAACCAATGGGGGCAATTAAATACTCTTCCAGAGTTTTATGATATAAGCGGCTCATATTAAGAGGGCTGCCTACCGAATTAAAGCTAATATTCATCGAGTTTAACGCAATAATTCCAGGTACAATAAAATCCAAATAACTCCCCTGGCTGACCTGAATACTACGCCCTAACCCCCAACCAAAAGCAACAAGGTATAAGACGGGCGACACCATACGAGATAAAATAAATCGGCCAATCCGTCTTTGTAGTACCAACCATTCTCGCCAAAAAACAGTCCAAATATCATATAACATTACCCCACCACCTTTCGCCCAGTCAATTCAACAAAAGCATCTTCTAAATTGGTGCGGCGTAAAGTCGTAGTTGTCGTTAATGTACTAGCAAACTCCGAGGCTACCATCCGATCAGCGAAAAACTTTGTTTTCAGTCCATCCTCTTCATCCCACTCTACAGCATAAGCCCCTAATCGCTCACATAATACTGCTGGAGTATCTAAGGCAATCAGCTTCCCCTGTTCGAGTATCGCGACCCGTTGACATAAGCTTTCTGCTTCTTCAATATAATGAGTGGTTAACAGTACCGTAAGTCCTTCACTTTTTAAACGCCGAATGAGTTCCCAGAGCCGACGACGCACCTGAGGATCTAGACCTACTGTTGGTTCATCAAGAAATAATACTTTAGGCTGATGAAGAAGGGCCCTTGCAATCATCAAACGACGTTTCATGCCTCCAGAAAATTTTTGCACCATATCATTCGCTCGATCACTAAGCTCTACATATTCTAAGAGATCTGCAATCCGTTGTTTGCGAATCTCACTTGGCATGTGATGAAGACGCCCATGAAGCTCAAGATTTTCCCAAGCTGTGAGTTCAATATCGAGATTAAAATGCTGCGGCACTACACCAATTACCGCTTTAATACATTGACGGTTATGACCGATTTCGCAACCATCAATCGTAATGGTACCTACCGTTGGCTGAGTGAGCATCGTCAGTACTCGAATCGTCGTTGTCTTTCCTGCACCATTCGGACCAAGTAGCCCAAAAATTTCGCCTTTACCAATATGTAGTGATAAGTTATCAACCGCAATGCGCTGATCAAATTTTTTGCTAAAATTCTCTACATGAATCATCTTTAATAACCTCTTCTCTTAGTTAACCCTGTAATGATTACAACTGGCCTTCCTGTATCATCGATTGTAATCAGACTCTCCACCCCAAACACCTCTCGCAAATTATCCGATGTAATGACGTCTTTAGGTTTGCCGACAGCAAAAATTTTGCTTTGGTAGAGCATCACAATACAATCTGAATACCTAGCAGCTTGATTGATGTCATGAAGTACCATCGCAACGGTCATATGATGTCGCCAATTAAATTCCGCTAATAGCTCCATAATCTCAAGTTGATGACAAATATCGAGGTAGGTCGTAGGTTCATCTAAAAGCAAAATTTCTGGTTGCTGCGCGAGTGCCATGGCAATCCATACCCGTTGGCGCTCACCGCCCGAAAGAGTACTGACAATTCGTTCCTTCATCCGCATAAGTCCTGTTTGCTCTAAAGCCCAATCAATCCAATGATTATCCTCTTCTGATTTCCCCTGCCACCAACTTTGATGAGGATAGCGTCCATATTCCACTAAATCTCTTACTGTGACATCAGAAGGTGCCTGAGGTGACTGAGGTAAAACCGCCATTTTTCTTGCAATTACTTTGGCGCTAAGCATCGCTATATTCTGATTATCGAGATAGATTGTTCCCTGGTCTGGTTTTACATTACGCGATAACGTCTTTAGTAATGTACTTTTTCCTGAACCGTTCGGACCTAAAATCGAAATCATCTGTCCCTTTTCCACTGCCAGTGTCAGATTATCTAGTACCGTATTTCCAGCGAAATGGACTGATATATTCTCCGTTTTCATCATTGGCATTATGCATCCCTCCGCAAGAGGTATAGAAAAAATGGTGCTCCCATAAAGGCCATAATAATGCCTACCGGGATTTCCAGAGGGGAAAAGGCCACTCTCGCCAATGTATCACTTAATGTAACAACTGCTACCCCTAAAATCGCAGAAGCAGGTAATAAATAGCGATAATCAGAGCCCACGAGTAGCCGAGCCGCATGAGGAACAATCAACCCCACAAAGCCTAGTAAACCAACAACGCTAACGGCGCTTGCTGCAAGTAACGCTGCAACTGCTGTCATAGCAATCCGCGAAACTTCTACATTTACCCCAAGTCCTCTGGCAATTTCATCACCTAAATTTAAGATGTTAAGCCGCCGTGCACCCGCTAGTGCAAGTATTCCACCTACCACTGTATAAGGCAAAATAATATCTAGATGTGGCCAGCTGCGAGCCGATAACCCGCCCACCATCCACATCAGCGCTCCATGAACCCGATCACTATAAAATACCATCAATGCAGATATTCCTGAATTTAAAAAGGCTGACACTGCCACTCCCGCTAAGATAATGCGTATTGGCCGAATACCACCTTTCCAGGCTAGTATATAAATAAATACAGCTGACATCATCGCACCGAGAAAAGCCATCGGCGTCACTAAGTATTCTTTATCAGGAAATAGCACCATAATCGTTACCCCTGCTAAACCCGCTCCTGAAGAGATACCGATAATATGTGGATCTGCCAATGGATTTTTCATAACACCTTGTAAGATAGCTCCAGCTAACGATAAATTAATTCCTACTAAAGCCCCGACTAAAGTTCTTGGTAAACGAATATTCCAAATGACCTGCTGACTCGTTCCCGCATGATCAGAGAATAAAACTCCAGCAATATCCTGTAGACTAATCGCCATGGCTCCTTTAGCCAAGCTAAGAAAAACACCCCCAACTGCCAGCAGTGAAAAAATGACTATGATGAAGGCTCGCCAAACATGTCTATTTCGCATTGCTATATACCTCTGGGTATACTACGTTTGCCATATAGGCAACCGCTTCAGGAAAGCGAATACCAGGATTTAATTGAAAAAGTTCCGATGGTAAAAAGAATATCTTTCCCTCTTTTACCGCTCTTAGTCCCGCCCATGCTGGATTACTGGAAATATCAGCTGTCATTCTTTTCTTTATATCTTCAATATTCCCCATCGTGACAACCAAAATGACATCGGCATCCCCCTCGACTAGCTTTTCTAAACTATAGGGGGCAATATCAGGATCACTATCAAGTGACTTCGTTCCCATAGCGATATTTTCTAGGGCTAGCATCTTAGCAATGCCCCCAGCAATACTTTTATCTAGTTCAACAGTTACATTCTTAGCAGTAGCATGGAGAATGACGACCTTTTTATTTTGCGCAGGCAACTTGGCAGTAACCTTCTGAATTTCAGATTGCATCTCACCCATTACGCTTTGTGCTTTCTCTGGTGTACCGGCAATATCACCAAGTAACTTCATTTTTGCCAACACATCATCATACGTTTTCATCTTAAGCATGATCACTGGTATATGACTGCTTTCTAATATGGGGATCAATTTTTCATGAATTCCCTGAAAACCAATGACTAAATCGGGTTGCAAGGATACTACCTGTTCCATATTTACATTATATATAAATCCAATGTCTGTTGCATTTTTAGATGCGGGAAACATTGCAGGTGTTTTGGAACTTGGTTTGCCAATCGCCTGTCCACCAACGCCATATAAAACATCTAATAAGGATGTAGATAATACCACAATGCGTTCTGGTTTTTTAGCCAGTACCACCATTTTGCCAGCATCATCCGTAATCTGCAAATACTGCTGACTTGGCTGAGAAGCTTCTTTGCTATTTGATTTAGATGCACACCCAGCAAACATCAAACTCATGATCAATATACATGTAAGATAAAAAAACGTACGCTTCATAATCATTCTCCCCCATAACGATAAAACACTTATATACTTAGATTTAGAAAAGCCGGATACAAAATATCCGGCAAAAAATCAGGTATGGAATCCAGCAATCGATTTTTTAATAATTATTAACCAAGTTTACGTTTCTTTGCCAAAATGGTTGATAGATAATTTACTTTTTCTGCATCCACTTCGTCTAAATTATAGCTGACCTGTTCATCAGGTAGACCACATTTGCTAATCATAACCGCATTCTCGCTAAAGCCATGATATTTTAATTTTTCTACCACCTGAGCAAAATTCTTATATACTTTCATTAATACAACATTATCAGCGACAGATAAGATTTTATCCATTTCTTCATCCTGCATCGTAGCAGGAATAATGCTTAGTACATCGGTCCCCTCTGCTAACGGTTGTCCAAGTTGACTACCAAGTGCACAAAATGCTGGTACGCCAGGCACCGTTTCAATTTTATGAGGAGAGTCTTTTAATAACCGATACACATACATATAAGTACTATAGAACATTGGGTCACCCAATGTTAAAAATACTACTTTTTTCCCCGCTTCTAGCTCTTTGAGAATACTATTTTTGTTATTTTCCCATGCATCGGTTAATGCACTAGCATCATTTACCATTGGGAAAACCAAATGCAATATTTCAACATCCTCTTTTAAATAAGGACGAGCAATTGATAATGCTGTACTATCTTCTTTTTTCTCCGTTTTGGGAGCAATAATTACATCCGCTTCTTTGATCACCTTAACTGCTTTTAACGTAAGTAACTCAGGATCTCCGGGTCCAACACCAATACCGTAAAAAATTCCCAAAATAATGGCCTCCCTCAAATATTCAAATCCATTTCATGACACCATAAAAGCCTTCTGAAAATAGAATCAGAAGGCTTAGATATATACAATTATAATAAAACTCTACAGAGATATCAGTACACCTTCGTGTTTTGATATCACCTATAAATACAACTGCATAATCCCCTCCCCATCTCTCGCAGGTAATAACGGTGATTGCTATATAGGCAGTTCTCCTGACTTTGGCTCATAGCTGATCCAAACCTTCCCAAGAGTAGCTCTCAGTGGTATGTACATGGATTCGCTCCTCATTACAGTGGCGGGACCGTGCCGGATTTCAACCGGACTTCCCTATTAAGCCCCTAACGGGCACCTATATCTTCAATATGTAATTTTCGTAACGTAGTCTTTTATAACTGTATAACAAAGCTTTTGCGCTGTCAAGTATATTTCGTTACTATATCGATGAGTGTACTAACAAGCCGTCAAACCACCATCGACTGTCCAGACTGCCCCATTTACAAAAGATGCCGCATCGGATACTAGGAAACATATCACATTAGCAATTTCTTGGGGCTTTGCAATCCGCCCAATCGGATACAACGATGCCATATCGCGTAAATATTCTTCTGGTCTATCGATGCTCGCCAATTGCTTTTCTAACATTGGAGTATCAACATCCCCTGGGCATACACAATTCGTACGAATGCCATAGTGAATACTTTCAAGAGCTAATGCTTTGGTAAAAGTCGTCACCGCACCTTTTGACGCACAATACGTTGTGCATAAGCAATTACCATTAATCCCTGCATCAGACGAAACATTAACAATCGCACCACTACCCGCTTTGCGTAAATATGGCAATGCAAATTTGCAAATAAAATACGTTCCTTTTATATTACTATTCATCATCTGATCAAATTCATCTTCTGTCACATCATCAATGGCCTTTTCCATATAGATGCCAGCAGAATTAATCACAATATCCAATCGCCCAAATCTAGCGATCGTCTGCTCCACTACCTGCGCGCACTGCTGCACTTTACTAATATCACCTTGAATAAAACACACCTTAGAACCATACATTGCGAGTCGCTCTAATGCAAGCTGCCCCTTTCCTAGTTGTCGACCAATTAAAGCGACACTCGCACCTGCTTGTAATAATGTAATGGCAGTACTTAAACCAATGCCTGAGGTACCACCCGTGATCATGGCTACTTTACCGTTGAGCTGATCCTTTGTCATACTGTAACTCCCAATTATATTAAAATTCGATTCCTTTTTGTGCCTTGATGCCTTTTTTATAAGGATGTTTTATCTCTTTCATTTCGGTCACTAAGTCAGCCATCTCAATTATATCAGCATGAGCATCACGTCCTGTGAGGATTAGATGCAAAGAAGGAGGTTTTACTTTTAGCATTTCCAGCACTACATCCACTGATACAAGGTCAAACTTAATGGCATAATTGATCTCATCTAAGATGATCATATCCCAATTTCCTGACGCCATTTCAACCTTTGCGGCTTGCAATGCTTCCGAAGCGGCAAGCTTGTGATCAGGGACTTCCTCTTCCTTACAACCCTTCACAAAACCTTCACCCATCTGGCGGATCACAAAATCAGCTCCCATTCTCTCAGCTGCTTGTAATTCGCCATATTTCCAATTACCCTTTATAAATTGTACAACAAGTACCCTCATTCCCTGTCCCCATGCTCTCATACCCATACCTAAGGCGGCTGTGGTTTTCCCCTTTCCATTACCTGTATGAACGATGATTAAACCTTTTTCTGACATACAATCACCCTCTCAAAATCTTTAATGATTTTATCTCTTTATCATAACCTATTGCAAACGAAAAGCGACTGGAACGGTCACCTCAGATAAAAGCGCCTCGCCACTATCTCTATCTTTGGCTGGCACAAACCTCCATTGCTGAACGGCAGCTATCGCCGCATTGTCTAGCTCCCCATAGCCTGAAGTACGATAAATTGAAACATTTCCAGGTCTACCATTTTTTAAAATTTGTATTTTGACAATCACGGTTCCCTCTACAGCAGCTTGCCTTGCTGATTCGGGATAGTTGGGATCCACTTTGCTTAAAATACTCGGTCGGCTCACACCGCTACTTTTACGAGTTCCGCTGTTATTAGCACTACCAGCATCAGTACCACTGCCACTATTTCCATTGGACATATTGGAAGAGGATATATTACTTTCTTCATGCCCACCTGATGACGCTGTTGGCATCTCCGTTGCTATCATCGACATACTATCTGCTACAATAACAGCTTTTGAACTAGCTATAGATGGATTCGTGGTAGATTGACTTCCTTGTTGCATCATAGTTTTTACTTGTTGCCTATTCGCCGGTGCTACAGAAGGATCAGATGGAAACTCTTCTTCACGTTGCAATTCTGTCACTAATTCGATCTCAAGAGCTTGTTCGACATCCGTTGGCAGAAAAAATTTGGCTGTCATCCACCCTATACTACCCAAAAAAAGAACATGAAATAGTAAAGAGATTAAGACTGCCCTACGCCAACGTAACTGGTACATCATGGGCACTACCTCCCCTTTACATCTGTCGCCACAGCTACCCGACGAGCACCTGATAATTTCAGTTCATCGAGTACGGCCACCACTTTCCCATATTCTGCTTGCTTGTCTGCACGCAAAACAAAAACGTTATCAGGTTGTTTCGCCAGCTCAATACCAATCCGTTTTTGTAGTAATGATAACGGAATTTCTTCTTGCTCAAATAAGATTCTGCCATCTTGCGCCACGGTAATGTTGATGTTACGTGACATCTCTTGCTGAGCAGCAGTCGCTTGTGGCAAATTAATCGGAATGGTATGTTGTTCCACCATATACAACGTACTCATCATAAAAAAAATCAATAAAAAGAAAATAATATCAATCATGGGAATAATCATCAATTGCGGCTGATTTTCAACCCGTAAACTACGCAATTTCATGATTTTCCCTCCGAGTCGACTTCTTGGCAGGTAAATGAGTCAATACCATTGTAGTTACTTGCTCCATATCCGTAATCATTTGATCGATGCGATGAGCAAAATAAGTATGAACAACAAATGCCATAATCGCTACACTAAGTCCTGTAGCAGTGGCAACTAAAGCTTCGCCCACACCACCAGTAATTGCCATCGGTTGGCCAGCTTTGACATTTAGTACACTAAATGAATTAATCATTCCAACAACCGTCCCTAGTAGTCCAAGTAACGGCGATAACGTTACAATCGCACTTAGATAATTTAAATACTCTCGTAGGCGCGCCGCAAATAAGCTACCGGCGCCTTCCATTGCAACTTCAGCATTACTCCCCCGCATATGAGCCTGTAAACCTTTGGCAACCAATTGTCCAATCATACCTGAAGTTTGTTCACATAATTGCAATGCCTCAGCTCCGCGTTCCCCTTCTAGTAATGATTGTAATTTATTAATAAAGGCTTGCGTATCAATCGATACTTCGCGATAATATAAAAAACGTTCTACGGTAATCGCTACGACAACGAAAGAACATAATACAATCACATACATGACTGGACCGCCCTTATAAAATAAACTCATACATTGTGATAAAAATTCCATCATAATCTCCCCTTTTATCTCCGTTATATAACAATTACCAACTTCATAGACAATCGTCGGGAATAGGTTACTCCCAGTAAACTAACAATATAAATGTCATTTACTTATCTCATATACAGCAACAACTCTTCTCAATTCTCTGCACAAACTGTGCATAAGTCATAACCTCTACATTCGATCGAGTGCATAGCTCTTTATATAACTCGGTAGCTTGCCCACCGCTATAATCTCGCTCTTCAATAGTCGTTTCCTCAATGACAATTAGTCTCTTCGCTTCAAATGCCACCTGCAAATTATCTATATTTTGTTTGCCATAACATAAATTAGCTAGTACTACCCAATCCGCTTTGATCACCTGTGTACGATTTTCTTGAACTGCTGAGGCATCCATCCCACAAAATGGTTGGCTTAAAATGCAGGAAATACCAAAGGCTTCTGCAATATGCGCATCCGTATCGCTAGGTTGTAGTACTCCTATCGTCAAGCGGTATCCGTTCTCGTATAATAACCGCATGATGCTACCCCCTGCTCCTCCACCACCAATAATGTGGACCGTGCCTTTTTGTTGTTCACTACTCTGAGTGGCACCAGCATACGTATGAATATCTAAATTTCCGGTAACCATATTCATAAACACAGCGGCATGTAATCCATAGGCAGCCTGTAGATTTTCCTCAGTTATAACGTTTTCTGGAGGTCCATCTGCAATCACACCTTCATCTGCTAATAAAATTAGGCGAGAACAAAATTTTGCCGCCAACTTCAAATCATGCGCTACGATTAGTACCGTCTTTCCTTGTTGACACATCAGCTGGCAATACCGAAATATTTCTTCTTGATATACGAGGTCGAGGCTCGCTGTTGGCTCGTCCAAAAAAATCAGTGGTGTTTCCTGCGCCAGCACTTTTGCCAGTAACACTCGTTGTCGCTCTCCGCCTGACATACAATTTACAGGTGTATGAGCTAAATGTTCTACGCCGGTAAATTGCATGTAATGACGAGCAATTTTTTGATCCTCTTGCCGCTCATTTTGCCACCATTTTAAATAAGGATATCGTCCAGCCAATACCACTTCTAGCCCCGTAAAGCCAAAGGTAACATTTACTTCCTGCTGCATATATGCTACTTTACAGGCTAATGTTTTATCTTTCATAGTAGCAATACGTTCTCCAAAAATCTCTACATGCCCGCCCGTCGGTGAAAGAAATCCGCGAAGGCAACGTAACAATGAACTTTTACCTACACCATTCGAACCGATAATCCCAACAAATTCGCCAGGACCTACACTAAAATTAATATCATGCAGAATTTCTTTACTGCCAATTGTAATACTCATATCATGAACCGATAATACCGATGGCATCATACTCTACCACCTGCTTTTTGCACTTTATGTAATAAATATAAAAAATAAGGAGCTCCTACTAAGGCCGTCATAATACCCACACGAATTTCCATAGGTGGCATCATCATTCTCCCCAATGTATCACAAGTTACTAAAAATAGCCCGCCAGCTAAAGCACTCGCAGGCAACAGCAAACGGTGATCTGGCCCAACCATTAGGCGCATAATATGTGGCACGATCAGACCAACAAAACCAATCGTACCACTGACACAAACAGCCGTTGCTGTCGTTATCGTAGTAATAAGCAGTAATAATAACCGTAGGGTAGCCACAGAAGCGCCTACGGACTTTGCTTCTTGGTCTCCTAGCACCAAGACATTTAAATGTCTTGCTAATAAACATAATAAAATAATACCAATTAATATTGGACCAACCGCTAAATAGACATGCTCCCAGCGACGATAGTCTAATCCCCCTACCATCCAAAAAAGAAATTCTCGCAAACGATTTTCATTCATCATTGTCAATATGCCCGAAGTCAAAGCTCCCATTAACATACTCACTGCCACACCAGACAATAACAAAACCATCACTGATATTTTGCCCTTGTCCATCGATAAAAAAGCGGTAAGTAGCACTGCTACTAAAGAACCTACCAAAGCAAAGATCGGCATGATAAATAGACTCGTAGTACTGAGCCCCAAGGCAATACAAATTACCGCACCTAAGGTTGCCCCACTAGAGACGCCAATAATTCCAGGATCAGCTAATGAATTACCAAATATACCCTGAAGTACAGCACCCGATACACCAAGGGCTGCGCCAACCAATACTCCAACTAGCACGCGTGGCAAACGAATGTGCCAAATAACAGCTTGTTGCTCCGGCGATAGGTTTAATTCCTCATAGCCTGGTATATGCAAATTGTATCCGATGATGGATACCACGTCACACCACGGTACACTGATTTGCCCCCATGATATAGAAAACAATATAATAATTAGTAGTAATATACTCATGATCACAAATAGAACACCCGAATGATTAGGACGTCCTTTATTCATATTTTCCAACCTTTCTCACCTTTACATACGGTATATTCAGTATTATGACAATCATCACAATACTTTTATTTCTTATTCATATATTCTGGATAAGCAACAGTAGCGATATCGTAGACTGCCTCAACGATATACTGAGAGGAAGAGGCTAAATGTTTGTCCGGCACCATAAATAATTTTTGTTGTTGAATCGCTGATACCGATTGAAACGCTGGATCGCCTTGAATATCCGCTTTAAATTTCATTATATCTGTTTTAGCGCTATAATCCCACATAGGCATAATAAAAACATCTGGATTTGCTTGCACAATTTGTTCCTTAGACATGATATCATCCTTACCTAAACCAATCGTTGCCGCTGCATTTACAACGTGAGCCTGGCGGCAAATATCATCAAATAAACTACCAATACCATCACTCCCACCCATTAGACTAAAACGGACGACGGTTAGACGTTGATTATCAGGAATATCTTTTAGTTTCTCTGCCACAGCTAATAATTTTTTGTCCATTTCCATTACTATTTTTTTGCCATTTTCTTCTTCGCCTACTACCTGCGCCAATTGCATGATGACCGTTTTTACCTCTTCAATACGACTGGGAGTCTTATATACATATACCGGTATGCCCGCCTCACGAATTATCTGAACTAGCTCTGGTGACTGCCAGTCCGCTACAATTAATAAATCCGGTTGCAAAGCAATGATACTTTCTGGATTGGCCTTGATTTTATTTGGCACCTGTTTTGCCTCTTCTATGATATTAGACATTCCAACATCATCGGCTAAGTAAGTAAGAGCAGCAATTCTCTCTAAAGGCACAATCCCTACTAACATTTCATCAGTACCAATTGATAACGGTAGAATTTTCTGAGGTTTTTTAGTTAATTTTATCACTGTACCTTGACCATCGATTACCTCATAACCGCTTACGGTTCTGTCAGATAAAGAAGTAGATTGACGACCGCACCCAACTAGTAGCATTGCTATACCAACTACAACAATCAATAATACAACTCGTCTCATCTACTATCTCCTTTCATTGCTAATGCTTGCTGCTGTATGTTAATTTTTTCAGACCAATCTTCCATTGAAATATACAGAAATTCATGTACTAAATAGTTAGGTTTCACAGACTCAATAATACGTTGTACCGCTGGAACACCAAAGGGGCGATGCTGATCAATTTTTAATACATGCTCCATAAGTTCTGCCGTTGTACGCTCTGACGGCAAAGAGTCTTTACAGCTTTTGCTATAATGGCCTGATAAAGAATGATGCAAATGAATGCCGTGAATATATTGCTTATATTCCCCGAGATTTTCTACAACCTTTAGAATATATTGGATTCCCTCTTCCTCGGTTTTTAATTCTTGATTGACATTCATCAAATGTCCTGTATCCAGCATAATTCCTACCCGAGGATGCTTCACCTTTTCTAATAATAATCCTGTCAGACTTTTATCCGTCAGGGTTAATCCTACCCACCATAAATTTTCAAATAATATTTCCATATCATCTGGTATCCCATCCACAAGCTCATTTATAACTTCCACAGCGGCTTCAATTACTTCTCGATCCGTCGCACGAAACTGCCGATTAAACATTTCGTCTGTACGAACCTGACACACATGAAAGACCAAATACTTAGCTCCCGTTTGCGTTGCGGTCTGAATATGTTTCCGCTGAACATTGAGCCATTCATGCCTTGTTACACCACCATAGCAATCTCTCATTTCTTCTTCACTGCTAAATTGCTTCAATAACTCACGCTGATTATTACGCCAAAAATCCAGCCAATTAAACCAGCAATGCAAATGAACGCCTTGTATCCATTCTTTCTTATGTACTTGGCAATCCCAAGTATCCCCAATCATCATCTCAATCCCATCTAAATGATGATGCTGTAAAAATGTCTGCAAACATTCTGCACTATGATTTATGATATCCATATCACATTCGTAATTCGATAGATTAACTAATTGTAACATAGTAAACGTCCTTTTTTAACTATATATAATACATTAAGAAACTGACTTATAGATCATTACATTCTCAATCACCCAAAAAAGTATCATTTGTTAATTCAACTTGTATATGTAGAAAACCGGAAGATGAAATGTAATGACTTCCAATCTTCCGGACTTTATTATTATACTATATTTCTTATCTATTTAGAATGACTGTCTTACACCTAGGAATATCGCACGTTCTTGGGCAGGATAATCTCTTACTTCTTGATATTTTTTATTAAATAAATTAGTAACATTTAAGTATATACTTTGGTTCTTCGATATAGCATAATTCAAATTGGTACTCCAAATAAAGTAACTATTGGTTTTATAAACAGCCGATATAGAATCATCATATGTATAATTTTTGTCAACATATTTACCTGAAATAGTTTGCGTAAATTTACCCTGATGGAAATTTAACCCCATATTAAAGTTATTATACGGCGATTGCTGTCGATTATTTTGATCTCGAGAATCTAAATATGTATAACCAATATTAGCTACGAAAACTGGTGATAATCTTGTAGTGAACGCTATAGTTGCACCTTGATCGGTAAGATGATCAATATTTTTAGCATTATATTGAGTACCAGTAACAACCCATTTTATTGCATCCTTTAATTCACGTTTAAACAATGAAACTGTCATTTCACTCTCTTTGTTTAACTGTTTCTTAATGCCGGTTTCCGCTGACCAACCAGTCTCTGGTTTTAGATTTGGATCCCCACCACCCCACATCACATTAAATGGAGTATACAAATCATCAAATTTAGGTGCCTTAAATACTTTATTCCAGTTAATAAAATAGTTCGTTTTCTTATCTATTTCATGTATGATGGATACTTTCGGCAACCAATTAGTACCATATTGGTCACTATGATCATATCTCATTCCAATAATGGAACTAGTACGGTCATTTATCTTATACCGATCTTGAAGATATATAGCGTTAACAATCCGATCACGAGACGGATTAGTACCATAATCAGCTGTTGTTACTGTCTCTTTACGCCATTCTCCACCCCAAGTTATGTCATTTCGCTTATTGACTGTTTTACTATCCTGATATTCTAATGCCCGTACCGTATTCTTATAAAAATATTGACTGAAATATGTAGGTATTACTGAGGTACGTTCTTGCTCATTATTATAAAATCTGATTGTTTTTTCCCCGCCAACATGTTTATCACTGTAGGCAATGCTCCAGTTATGACGCAAATAATCTTCAATTGTTGGTACCCATGTACCTGTTATATTTCCTGGTGTATTTGCATGACTACTATAATAATCAAAATTCATAGATAGAGTTTCTGTTTTACTAAGATCTTTATCTAGGCGAAATGTTGAATTTTTTCCCTTATAATCACTTAAAGGACGTTGTCCATCAGTATTTTCTTGCATTCCCGTTACATACCAATGCCATCCATTTTCTTCCCCTTGCTGAGAAATATTAAATTTACTAGTAGAATTACTTCCCCCGCCTATATCAACTTGAGTCTTTGCCTTACCAATACCCTTTTTCGTTACGATATTAATAACTCCACCTACCGCATCAGCGCCATATAAAACCGAGTTACCACCACGTACTACCTCAATTTTTTCAATGTTATCCCCTACCAAAATTGTACTTAAATTAACACCACCATTATCACTACCAATTCCTTGTGGTAAATTTATACGTTTACCATCCATTAAAACAATTACCCTATCTGTTCCTAATATATATGGAACTGCGATTTCTCCTGGACCACCATTTCTCACAATCACTACGCCTGGTACACCTTCTAATGCATCGGCTAAGTTTTTTGCCCCTTTTTGCTCGATTTGCTCAGCAGTAACCACTGTCACATCCGCAGGTGTACTTGCTACCGTTTGTGGAACACGGTTGGCAGTAACGACCACTTGTTCAAGACTATACTCCTCTTGTTGTTCTGCAGCGTATGTCACTGCTGCTGACTGAGCCACTAAAGCACCTGTGACCAATGCACATAACATGACTTTTTGTTTATTACTTTTTTTCATATCTATACTAAACTTCCTTTCTCTATATAAATTGAACTATCTATTTAATTAGTTGCCCTTACTTGCAATCGAGAAAGTGTTATACTTTCTGATTGTGCAAAAAAATCTCCTAACCCAAAAGGTTAGGAGATTTTTACAATAAACGCTCTTTACACTAATAATCCCGACGTAAAAAATACGCCAGGAAAAAATAAGTACAATGAATAAAATATCGTACAAATCCCCTCCCCATCTCTCGCGGGTTATAACGGTGATCGTCATATAGGCAGTTCTCCTGACTCAGGATCATCGCGCATTCAAACCTTCCCAAGAATATATTCTCAGTGGTGTAACTATGAATTCGCTCCTCATTACAGTGGCGGGACCGTGCCGGATTTCGACCAGCTTCCCTATTAAGCCCCAAAGGGCACCTATACCATCAATATGTAATTTAAATTATAAAGTGGTTAATAATAAATTAACTATTAATCATAGTATAATAAATCAATACACTTGTCAAGCACCGCTCCTGTATTTCATTTTCCCTCAGTGACAAAATACAGTATCATTCATATTATATAATAACTTAACTTTCTCAAATGTTAGCCATGGCTAACCACCTATTAGCAAACGCGCTATATAATGATAAAACAAATACAAGGAGCAGTGATGGTTGTGAAAGAAGATCAAATGATACCGCCCCTCCCAATAAACCTATCTTCCATCGCCGGAGAAGAAATAAAATCAAAAGCCAAAGGACTTTTTAAATATCTCGGTCCGGCCTTTATGGTCAGTGTTGCTTATATGGACCCCCCTAATACGATAATAGGAACATACTACAGAGGCTGAGGAAATTTATAATATACAGTTATGTTTCGTTGTTCAAATATTTCAATTTTCTTGATGAGTTTGATTAACATGGGTTTATTAACATTGGTAAAGTCAGCGAATTTCTTGACAAGTTTTATAAGCTTTTCTGTTTGCTCTTCTTGCTGTATACCTTTCTGTTCCTTCTGTAGCTTGCCAAGCCTAAACATTAATTTTTCCCGCTCACTATTATATTCATGGGAAAAATCGATAAAATCAATCTCGCTTACAATGCCTTTTAGCTTATCCTCATATAGGTTTTTTAATGTCTTTTTTATTTCATCGATACGAGCGTTGATGCTTACTATTTCCAAATTCATTTGGTTATCATCAATACTATGAATCGTATATTTTTGGGCAATGGAAAGTAATCTCTGGTAGTCGCTGGCATAGCCTGTTATTTTTTTTAGTTGCTCAATCACACTCCATTCTAACTCTTTTTCAGGAATGGAGTGCCTTGTACACATTTTATGATTCTTATATCTAGAGCAAATTGCATAAACCAGCTTAGCACCCGATGTTATAAAGGTCATACGACTGCCACAGTCCCCACAAAAAATCATACCTGACAGCAAATGTTTCATTCCTTCTTTAGCTGTATATTTGGATTCATAATCTCTGATACCAAAGATTTCTTGTACATGCTGAAAGGTTTCGCTATCGATAATTGCCTCATGGGTATGATGCACAGTGATCCATGATTCCCTAGGTACTTTTTTAAGCTTTTCTGTTTTATAATTGATCTTTGTATAACGGTTCTGTGTTACGTTTCCACTATAAGTGGGGTTGGTAAGGATATACTTGATTGTTTCAAATGACCATATATCAAGCTTTCCATCACGCCCTTTGTAATTGGATATTTGTTTTTTATATGCCCTTGGCGATGGAATATTTTCATCATTTAGGATAAACGCTATTTTCATCAGGCTAGTTCCGTTTACAAACAGATTGAATATTTTCCTTACAATGTGAGCTGTCGTCTGGTCAATCACTAATTTGTTTTTATTTTGCGGGTCTTTACGGTAGCCATACGGAGCAAATGCACCTATAAATTCACCATTTTTTCGTTTTTGATTGATGGTTGACCTGACTTTTTTTGAAATATCTCTCGCATAAAAATCATTCATAACGGATTTAAAAGGACTCATATCATTATTGCTATTACTTTCAAATGTATCAATCCCATCATTTAATGCAATATATCGAATGCCTCGTTCGGGAAAGTACCGTTCTAGATAATAACCTGTATCAATATAATCTCTGCCAAGCCTAGATAAATCTTTCGTGATCACTAGGTTTATTTTTTTACTTTCAATATATGTTAGCATCCTATTAAAATCTGGTCGGTTAAAGTTGGTACCAGAATATCCATCATCAGCAAAAATTTCAACCAAACTCCAACCTTGTTCTAGAACATATCTAGTTAGATAATCTTTCTGATTGATAATGCTCTCTGATTCGATGCTTCTTTCATCTTCTCTAGATAATCTAACATAAATTCCTACATTAAAAATTGTATTTACATCGATTCCTCCCCTCTTTCCCTCTTTTAAAAAACAACTACCTGCCTTTGAAATCATTGCAGGTAGCTCCAGGAAATGAAAAAGATAACGTCATTTTTGTAACATTGTTTTTAGCAATTCTTCCATGAGTCTTTGAAATGTTTTGCCATTGCCATCATAAATAGCACTGACCTCAACGGCTTTGGCAGTTTTTTTTATATCGCGCTTCTTTGGCAAAAAAATCACCACCTAAAAATAATTAGGTGGTTAATATGTATTCAAAATGTACTTGTCCCATTACTTTTTTATAAGAAAAACGTTTCATTTATAAACGCATTTCTTTTTTTTATGTTAAATATAGTGATTATCAACATTAAAACAACTATATGATCCCATCTTCCGAACAGTTGCTAAGGCTCCACCTATATACTGTCCCTCCTCAACACCGCCATGATCAGCCAAAGTACATAATTTTTCACAAGCTTTTACTAAATCGTCTTTGTATATTGGATAATTAGGATAACTTTGCTCTTTCACACTTTCTTCAATGCGACCTAGTAGTGCCACAATCGCATGATATGATACGGTCCGCTCCTTTGCGTCTTTATTTTTAAGATCACGAACTAAATCTTCCACTTCTTTCAAAATACTTTTAATCGTCATGAGCAACATCCCTTTCTATTTTTTTACCTACTTTCTCATTTCGGCAAAAAAACATCTTTTCCTCTCTACAAAACATGTCGCTTGACGAATGAAGCAAAATTATCTACAATTATAATCATTTGGAACAGTTCTTTTTACAAATAAACGAAATGAGATATGAGGAGCAAACATATGACAACATTGAATGCAATCATTATGGAAGTAGGTAAAGATCCTGCTGTTTACAAACTCTCAACAACAATTGATAAACAACTAGAAGAAATAGCTGCTGTATTAGGTGGAAATTTTATTAGTTCTCGCTTATTCCAAGTCGGTGAAGGTCTATCCTTACATATTTTCATCAATGATATGGCGATCCCTCTACAACTAACCGCCAATCGTCGTTTCCCTAAACCAGATCAAGATGAAATTGTTTTTGGTAATGCTCTTTTTCTTCTCATTGATGATGAAAATGGTGATGAAGAAGGCGCATTAGATATTCCTGATGAAATCTGTGATGTTTTTATTAGCAAACTCAAAGAGAATTTCACACCTTGTAAGGGCGATGAAAAACCAAATCCAGAATCAGAAATTTTTGTTGAAAGCCCAGGCACAAAAGAAGAACGACGCTTTAAGTGGGAGGAAGTAGCAGCACCTGATAACAAAGAAGAGTTAAAATTTATTGGAAAGGGCTATGTTCGTATTCTTGACGATGGCATTTGCGATACCCTCGAAATTAACGGACGTTACTTCAAACAAAACTATCTGGTAGAAGGCAACCAAAAAATTCAATAAAACGAATAGGGTTGTCACAAAAATAAAACTATAAAATAATAAAAAAGTGGTATAAATAGCAATTAAAAAGCTAATTTTATACCACTTTTTCGATATTTTTTTTGAGTTAAGAGGGTGTGGATCACTTGATTTATTTGTTTGCTAAAAAAGAAATTGGACTTGATTTCGCCCTTCTTGCTTGGCTATATACATAGCAATATCTGCACGTTTCAGTGGAACGCCTCTCTCCTGATCTGCTGTGACAATCATAGTGCCTCCTATACTGACCGTAAAATGAACTGTCTCAGAACTGGTAATAACACTTCCGCTTTCTATAGCCTTTCGTATGCGCTCTGCGACAATCAAAGCATCCTCTGCATTTGTATTTGGCAAAATTACAGCAAACTCCTCACCGCCTAGGCGCCCAACTACATCAATTTCACGTAGGCACGATTCCACTCTTTTCGCAAAATAAACGAGTGCAAGATCACCAGTCGCGTGCCCATAGGTATCATTGATACGTTTAAAATGATCAATATCGAGCATCAAAAGGGCTGACGTAATATCTGAGCATTTCTGCTGCTCCATCACCTGTTTGAGCTTTTCTAAAAAAGAACTCCTATTGATCAATCCAGTCAAAGAATCCTTCGTAGCTAGCTCAAACAAACGATCTTTGTGTGCTTGTTGCTTGATTGCCTGGCTGATAATTTCAAGGAGGCTTATCAAAATAGGATAATCTGCTCGATTAAATGCCAACCTACGCCTCGTAGAAGCAAGACTAATCTGAAGCTCATCAGTATGATTCAAGACTTCTGTAACGCAAAGGTAGGATTCAATACCCATTTCCTTAAGCATCTGTTTTTGTAGCCGTTCATCCCCTGATTGTCGGCTTATATCCGTCCAATCGACTATACCGTTAGTATCAGACTTCATTGACATAGAAATATCGCTTAGCCTCATTGTCATATCGTTTGCCGAGGAAGTCGAATACCAAACATTCCGTAGTTCTACGCCAGATCGATGAACTAAGCATGCATAATCGGCTTTTGCTTTATCTGCTACCATAGCCAAGAACCACTGAATATCTTCATCAACTCTTTCACTTCCTTGTGACAACAGACGCCTAGATACCTGACTGAGAAGATTTTCAATATCGAGACGCTTAGCAAGCAACCGAAAGGTATACAAAAGAATGAAAATGATAGATAGAAATAGAAAAAAGATCATAACCGTGGAAATGACTAACTTATCATTTCTTTGTCTTTCATGGACTTTTTGCGCTTCTTGCAATGATGTAATAAAAGAAGATATTCCATTTGAATAAATCAGCTTATATTGCTTGTACTCATCGCTGGACATCATATCGATTGCTTCGGTCTTTCGGCCTGCTCTAACCAGATCAAAGACTTTAGATTCTAAAGCGATCAGGTGCTGATTAGCTACACTCACCTCATCGATATAAGCCTTCGACTCCAAGTTTAATGCAACCGCATTGGCCATCGCAAGATCAAGCTTGCCGACCACATCCATATAGCGTTTCTCCCATATGCTATCGTCTGTTAATGCGCCCATATTGGCTGACATTGTCAAAACTTCATCATAATATCTGATTTCAGCAGCAATATTGAGCAATTCACGCTCCACAATTATATCGGTTTGATACTCAGCAAGGATATGATAACCTAGGGCTACTATTAGTATGAACAGCGAAGTGATAATCGGAAATAGTATCAGATAAATCGGCTTTAATAGAGATAATCGTTTCATATTGTTCTCCAATTTTAAGTTTTGTTTTTTTGAACGCCAATTTATAATTTGATAATCTTCGACATAAGATAGGGAAATTCCTCCAATTTTTTTCCCACTATTACCGGCCTCATCAGATCAATGATTCATCCTGTACACCCTACATATATCTACCTACAATATTGAAAAGAACAAGGTACCTGAAAATACAGTAACATAACTGATTCTCAGGTACCTTGTTGCCAGAAAAATTGTAATATATTAATAGCCCATTAAAGGCTGTCTCTCTGCTAAAAAGTATCTCAACTGCTTTTATGCTTTAGTAAGGCGGTGGGCGGCGTGATAGGTCGGTCCCACGTAAGAGTTGATCGGAAACCCATGCTGGATGGCTTGTGTAACAAACTGTTTAGCCTGGGCAACTGCATCTGGCACCGACAAACCTTGGGCCAGTCCAGCCGTAATCGCTGCGGCATAAGTGCAGCCAGCTCCATGGGTATAATCGGTATTAATTTTTGGCGTTTCAAAAAGAGTAAAATCCTTGCCATCATACAATAAGTCAATCGCCTGATCTGTACCCAGCTTAGCGCCACCTTTGATCAGAACATACTTGGAACCGAGGGCGTAAATTTTAACAGCTGCCTCTTTCATCGTATCTACCGATTGAATGCGAATACCACTCAACTGACTGGCTTCAAATACATTGGGAGTAATAACGGTGGCCAGTGGAGCAAGTTGCTGGCTAATCGCAATTGCTGATTCCGGATGCAACACTTCATCCGTGCCCTTACAAATCATGACCGGGTCAATAACAATGTTTTTCACTTGGTACTCTTTCAGTTTTCTAGCTACCAACGAAATAATCTCAACGGTACCCAACATGCCAGTCTTCATAGCATCTACGCCAATACCACCGAGTACTGTATTAATTTGGGCTTCTAACGCTTCAAGCAATATCGGATACACATCATGAGCCCAATTATTCGCAGGATTTTGGGCAACAAGCATAGTGATTGCGGTCATGCCATATACGCCAAACTCCTGAAACGTTTTTATGTCAGCCTGCAAACCAGCGCCACCGCTCGTATCTGATCCAGCTATAGTAAGTGCCTTAGGTACTTTCATTTCAAAAAATCCTCCTGTCAAGATAATATCATCATTTTACTTAGATTCCCTGTAAAACATGGTTGTATTATAAAACAAATCTGATTCTATTAAAATATACAGATTTCACATTTTAGATAGGTACAGATAAGGCACTGCAATGACTTAATTTCTTTAAAAGTTCTACTACCTCATAACTTTGATTTTTTACTTGTCCCATCTCAATAAGTTCATTGAACACCGAATCATCATCTACGCTGAGAGTGTTCCAAATTAGGTAATAGCCCCTGGTAACTTCGGTACCAATATTAGCGGAGGCTCTCAATTTTCCTACAATTTATTATGGGTCATTCTCTGGAGCAATATTATGGCAATCTTTGTACAAATTCTTTCCGCGAAAGTCGGTATTGCTACAGGTGTTGGTTTGCCAGTACATTGTGGTAACGTTTTCTCAAAACCAACAAACTGGTTTTTGTGGTTAGTTGCCACTGTCGCAGCGATGGCAACGGATCTTGCAGAATTTCTTGGCGGCGTACTTGGCTTTTACTTACTCTTTAATATTCCTCTTGTATGGTCAGCAGTGCTGACTGGAATCGTAACATACTCGATTTGCCATATGCAAAAGTATGGCCAAAAACTTGTAGAACGTATCATCACGGCGATGGTCGCGATCATCAGTATTGCCTATGTTTGGGAAATGTTTATATCACGTCCCAACTGGGATCAAGTGGCCTATCATGTTGCCGTCCCAATGCTCACCCCTGACAGTTTGTTCGTCGCGGTTGGTATGCTCGGTGCTACGATTATGCCCCATGTCATTTATCTTCACTCTCATCTGGTGCAAGCTCGTCGCACCAATGATGAAGATGATTGCATACATCATTTAAAAATGGCCAAAATCGATGTATTCCTAGCAATGAATATGGCTTTTATTGTTAATAGCGCAATGGTCATTGTATCTGCGGCTATTTTTAATGGAAATGGTCTAGATATTGATAGCATAGAGGTTGCGTACATAACGCTACAGCCTCTGATGGGCAATATGGCTGCTGGTGCTTTCGGTCTAGCGTTATTGGCCTCAGGTCTATCGTCAGCAACGGTTGGTACGATGGCTGGAGAGATTATTTTAAATGGCTTTGTTGGTTTTGATATTCCTGTTAGTATTCGCAGGCTCATCACGATGTTACCGGGTATAGCGATTCTGATTGCCGGTATAAACCCAATGAATGCGCTCATCTGTAGCCAGGTCATGTTAAGCTTTGCCTTACCTGCGGCGATCATTCCCCTCATGCTAATTTGCAATCACTCTACTCTGATGGGACGCTTTAAAAATAACCGTCTTACGAATATAATAGGTTGGTTGATTGTTAGTATTATTATTACGTTAAATAGCATCTTACTGTATCTACTCTTCACAGGGCAAACCTAAGATACGATTGTGCCTTCCTCTCCCTTCTGCATTGTTGCGACGTGATCACCCAAATAGCATTACACTATACCGCAACGATGCAGAGAATACTAAAATTGACGCTACTTATTACCTATTTTTCTTTTGATCGTGGACATAAGAAACAAAACGTTGATAGCACTCCGGATTATTTTTCATAAACTGCACCAATAAATACATACAATTGATCGTTTCCTTTGAAAGATAATGCTCCATGGCTTCAGCCTCAGCAACAATGTCACAATCAGCGCAAATCAGTGTGATAAATTCCTGCAATAATTTATTTCTTGCTACAAGAAAGCTCCCCATTTCTCTTCCTATATCTGTCAATTTAATCATGCCATACCGCTCGTAATGAATATATTGCCTAGCCTTCAATTTACATAAAGCTTTGCTAACAGAAGGCAATGATACACTTAATTTTTGGCTAATATCCGTAACACGAACAATCTCGTTGGATAAGGAAAACCTGTATAACTCTTCTAAATAATCTTCTAAGCTAGGGGAAAGCATAATATCCCTCCTAAGACATATTCGATACCCATCGTTACCACATCAATGCAAAGTATCTTGTAGTTATATATATGACTACAAGATATATTACAGTAATATTGTTAGCTCATAACATTCTTAGAACAATATATATTTTTAAAATGCCCTCTTAACATATTGTCAGAAAACTCTACTTGGTTTAAAATTATATTGTTCTTATTTCAAGATAAGTATCATACTAAATCTAAAATGTATGAGGAGAGATACAACCATGCAAAAAATAACTAAAATCGAAATCATTACTAGACCTAATAAATTAGACGACTTGAAAGAAGCATTAAATGAGATTGGCGTTACTGGTATGACCGTTATTCAAGTTTATGGTTGTGGCTTAACCAAAGGTCACACAGAAATATATCGTGGAAAAGAGTATACCATCAATTTATTGCCTAAAATCAAAGTGGAAACTGTAGTTTGTGAGGTACCTGTGGAAAAAGTTCTAGAGGCCGCTAAAAAAGTATTACGAACAGGCAATGTCGGTGATGGGAAAATTTTTGTTTATCCTATTGAAAATGCAATCCGAATTCGTACTGGCGAAGAAGGTCCTCTTGCAATTATGGATCCTAAAGAAGCTTAAATATCATTTGCTATGTATATAAAATACTTTTTGTATACATATATTTCTTTTAAAAAAAGTATTCTTTTTTTAAAAGAAATATGTTATCATGTTTAAGGATTTGGCAATGGCGCCAAGCTTATTAAATTAGCCCTCTTGGGGGATAATCTATTAAGCTTGGCTTTTTTTGTGTGGATTTTTCCAGAAACAATATAAATCCGATATGATTATGTATTATAATTTGGAGGTATCATCAATGGAAATTACAACCAATTCTTTAGCGATAGGGATCGATACTGTATGGGTACTACTTTGTGCCGCATTAGTATTTTTTATGGAAGCTGGATTCGCAGCTTTGGAGGCTGGATTAATTCACAGCCGTAATTCTTTAAACATTATGATGAAAGTATTAATGGATTGTACTGTTGGTATTATCGGTTATTTTCTCGTCGGCTTTGCACTCATGTATGGTGTCGACAAATTTGGATTATTTGGAGTGTCTGGATTCTTCTTGCAAGGTGATTTTAGTTATTTAGGACTTAAAATACCTATCTATGCTTTTTGGTTATTCCAAGCTGCCTTTGCGATTGCGATGGCAACCATTGTTTCCGGCGCAGTAGCAGAACGTATGAAATTTTCTCCTTATCTTGTTTTTTCTTTAGTCGCAACAGTACTCATCTATCCTCTCGCTGGACATTGGGTTTGGGGTACTGATGGCTGGCTCAATAAAATGGGTATGCTAGATTTTGCAGGTTCCGCTGTCGTACATTCCTTGGGAGGCTGGGCATCTTTAGCAGCAGTATTGGTACTTGGACCTCGGACAGGTAAATTTAATAAAAATGGTTCCATGAATGTTATGCCTGGTCACAACTTACCATTAGCAGCCCTAGGCGCTTTCATTCTTTGGTTCGGATGGTTTGGTTTTAACCCTGGTAGTACGTTATCTGGACTTGATTTAAATATTGCTCGCATTGCTGTTAATACCAATCTTGCTGCTGCTGCTGGCGGCACAGCAGCAACGTTATTTACTCTTTTTCGTTATGGAAAAGCCGATCCTAGTATGGGGATCAATGGATCACTAGGTGGACTAGTAGCGATTACTGCCAGTTGTGCTTACGTAGAACCAATCAGTTCCTTAATTATTGGTGTAATTGCTGGTATACTCATTGTTATTGCTGTACCATTATTTGATATGTTAAAAGCAGATGATCCCGTCGGAGCCATTGCCGTACATGGTGTCTGTGGCACATTTGGAACAATTGCCGTTGGTATTTTTGCCGAAAAAGGTGGATTACTGTATGGTGGTGGGTTTGGGCTGTTAGGTATACAACTCTTAGGCGTTGTTGCTATCTCACTTTGGGGATTTTGTAGCACATATGCGTTATTTTCTATCTTAAAGAAAACAGTTGGTATTCGAGTAACAGTTGAAGAAGAAATGGAAGGCTTAGACCTCGCTGAACATGGTATGGCGGCATATAATGAAATGGAGTCCAATCCATTCGCGACCATTCAAACCTCAACTGGTAAAAGTTCAACAATGAATACGAAAGACATTTTTTAAATTCCATCTACACTGACTGATGACATTCATGTCATCAGTCTTTTTTTATGGAATCAGAAAGTATAACACTTTCTAGGATTCCAAGTAAGAACAACTAAGGATTCGACCTGCGTCTAAGGAATTGGTCGAACATAGCAATATTATGAAAACTTCAACTATAAAATTAAAAAACATATAGGTATCTTTACCAATAAATGATATAATTAGCTATTATTATAGATTATCCCCACTACTATAAAGGAGTTTTTATCTTGAGACAAATTGACTTAGCAGAAGTAAGACCCGGTATGATTCTAGCAAGAAGTATCTTAAATAGTAAAGGTCATTTTCTGCTAGTTTCAGGTGTGTGCTTGACTTCTGAATATATTCGCAAATTATTTATTTTAGGTATAACCACCCTCTTCATTGAAGATGCAAACTATACGGATATCATTTTCCCTGAATATCTTTCCATCGAAACACAACAACGGGCTTTATCTGTTTTATCAACTACTATGGAACAGGTGACTCAAGGTCAGACCTTTTCTTCCTCTGCAGTATTTAGCGTTGCCGCAGATATTGTCGAAGAATTAGTAACACAGGCCGATCTGACGATTCATTTAACAGGGATTTCAACGCATGATGATTTCACCTTTTCCCACTCCTTAAACTGCTCAATCTATACTGCTTTGCTTGCCCGTTATTGCGGATTCACCATCCCGCAAATCAAAATTATTGCTTGTGGTGCCTTACTTCACGATATAGGGAAAACCGAAGTTGAACACGCATTATTGAATAAACCAGCTAAATTGACAGACGAAGAATTTTCCATCATTAAGCAACATCCTGGTGACGGATTTACAATCTTAACAAAGAAAAGACTAGAAATTTCTAGCCTTGTTGCCCATATGGCTTGGCAACATCATGAACGGATAGATGGTTCAGGCTATCCCCGCGGACTAAAAGGAGATGAAATCCTAAATTATGCTCGTTTACTGGCCATTACCGATGTGTACGAGGCCATCAGTGTACATCGTCCTTATCGAAAAGCCATGAACCCGTTAGCTGTTTATAAAACGATTCACTCTGGTATAGGTACTGATTTTGACGAAGAATTTGGTCAAATCTTTTTATCACATTTATCTCTTTTTATTCCAGGAACAAAAGTAGTGCTGAATACAGGAGAGCAAGCAATCGTAGTGTCCCTTACCCCTAATGATCCACAGAAGCCTGTCGTTCGTCTTATCACCCATCCTGATGGAACACCTTACTTGCCACCCAAGGATATCAATCTTACTGAAAATCCTGAGATATCCATTTTTACTATAGTAACAAAAGAGACCTAATCCTTCATTGTAAGGATTAGGTCTCTTGTAGCATATACTATATTTATTTCTTAGTTGCTGCCGCAAGTGTTAGTTCACTATTTTCAAAATCTAAGGTAGCAAAATAATCCGCAACGGTTTCTGCTCGGCGAATCATCGAAACACTACCATCTTCTTTTAATAATAATTCTGCAGAGCGCAGCTTACCATTATAATTAAAACCCATTGCATGACCATGAGCTCCAGTATCATGTAGTACGATCCGATCACCAATATCGATCTGCGGTAAACTACGATCAATCGCAAATTTATCATTATTTTCGCATAGAGAGCCTGTCACATCATAGACATGATCCAGTGGTAACGTTTCTTTTCCCATAACCGTAATATGATGATAAGATCCATATAATGCAGGACGCATTAGATTTACCATACATGCATCCAGTCCTACATAATTTTTATAGATTTCCTTTTTATGTAGCACAGTTGATACCAAATAACCATAAGGTCCAGTTATCATTCTGCCACATTCCATCGTGATCTTCAGTGGATGTAAGCCATTAGCTACAATCTTTTCTTCATATGCCTTTTGGATACCCTGGCCTACAAAATCCAGATCAACAGCTTGCTGTTCAGGGCGATATGGTATACCAATGCCCCCTCCCAAATCAATCATTTCCATCCGAATTCCTAATTTTTGATAAATCTCAATAACCAAATCAAACATCATCATAGCTGTACCAATAAAACTTTCTGGACTTAGTTCATTGGAAATCACCATAGTATGCAAACCAAAGCGTTTTACGCCTTTCGCTTGCATTATTTTATAAGCTTCTATAATCTGCGCTCTTGTTAAACCATATTTTGCGTCCTCAGGAACACCGATAATATCATTCCCATTCTTCATTAGCGGTCCTGGATTGTAACGAAAAGAAATAATTTCTGGTACCCCTACATGTTTTTCTAGATAATCAATATGGGTAATATCGTCTAGATTAATGATAGCACCAAGCTTCTTGGCTAGTTTATAATCCTCCACAGGAGTATCATTTGATGAGAATATTATATTTTCTCCCACAATTCCAACCTGTTCGGATAACATCAGTTCTGCTAATGAACTGCAGTCAGCACCAACACCCTCTTCTTTTAAGATTTTTAGAATATGAGGGTTGGGTGTAGCCTTTACAGCAAAATATTCTTTAAACCCCGGTGCCCAGGAAAAAGCTTTTAATAAATTACGAACATTTTTCCGAATCGCCTGTTCATCATAAATATGAAAAGGAGTAGGATATTTTTGAATCATTGTCTCAAGCTCAACTTTAGTAAATGGTAACGTTTTGTCAGCCATAAAATGTACCTCCTGAATTTGTTTTTCATTGCAACGTCTATTTCTAGCAGATCACTATAATGTATAAAAATAGCGGTTTGTAGAAAACTATTCTACAAACCGCTATAAGGTATCATCTAGCTTATAATCGGCTATGCAGATAGCACTCCATTCAAATTTTGAATGACAATTTTGTATTTGTTCAATACAAAACCAATAAAAGGGCACTTGCTACACCCCTCTACTTCGGCGGTTATTCCTTTTTGTATCTTTCATCGCTAGCTACTCCAGATACATACTTTTAATATACCGCACCTCTATCTTATATCTATTAATTTGATTATTTTTTAAGTATAGACTAATCTAGTTTGTCATGTCAACTCCATTTACTTTTTTATTTTTCTTATAAGAGAAACTATTATTATTCTAGTATGATTGCAGGATTTATTTAATAAAACGCGAAAAGTTATATTATGTTTATCTTTGTAAATATGATATAATTTTTCAAAAAAATATCTTAAGGAGGATCATTATGTTTGCATTAAATTTTGAGTCACCATATCATGAACCATTATTGCTCTCACGCACCAAAAACTGTACTATCCGTTTGGGAGATATCAGTGATTCGTATCCTAAAGGTTCAATTGTTTGGATTACCTATGGAGAAAGATTTGCTGCTAAAAAGAAACTTTATCCTGCAATACTAGATAAAGTTTCCGTAAAGAAATTTTCTCAACTAAATACTGGTGACTTAGATCATCAGAATCCTGACATCAAGTCAGTCGATGAATTAATTGCTTTTTTTGAAAAAATGTATAATCGTAGTATCACGCCTAATGATATTGTGACTGCAATCTATTTTTCTGAAATCATTGAAAGCTAATCCATATGTTCCTTCATAAGAAACTCACGCCTATCGCGTGAGTTTTTTTATTATACTAAAATAGGAACATTATTGCCTGTTCTCTCATACAGTATAGTAAGTTTGAAAACTTATTATACGGTTAGGAGGTACGAAATACATGGGATTTTTTTCAGAAATCCGCAATAATGCACTGATTCGAGAACTACAGCGTGAATTAAATACGGATGTACTCTTATTTGGTGTAGATGGCTTTATTTATTTTGGCAATCTCCAAGGAATCGATGATTGTCGCATTGCACTGCTTTCTCCAGCTGTAAACGCAGAAACAAACGCTGTAGAAATTCTAACTCCTGGTGGAGAACTACAGCGTGTCAATTTTCTTCGCATCGACCTATGGACGATAGTCGCTAAAGGTACAGGAATCGTAAATGACCCTATCGATCCACCAAAACTAGCTACTACTCCTGCTATAACAGCAACACAAAGAGACCAATCTACTGAAATCGATGAAAGGCAAGAAAGCCATCAATTGATCCGCTTATTGTGTCGCATGATTGGTGACAATGTCGCTATCACAACCCTCGGTGGTTTCTTATTTGCCGGGACTCTTGGCGATGTCAGTGATGAACTAGCTATTATGGCAGTAGAGGATATCCTAGGACCTGCGACCAGTTCTTCGATTTCAGATGATGACATCCGATCCGTAGTAGTCAATCTGGAAGCCTTAACTTCCGTTTCTGCAATTAACTGTTGCTAGCTATTTACTAAATCAATAAGAAAATATCCATACAAGCGTAAAAAGGCCCGGTGTTGTACCGGGTCTTTTTACGGAATCAGAAAGCATAATACTTTCTTGATTCCAAGTAAGAATAACTAAGGCTTCTACCTGCGTCTGAGGACTTGGTAGAAGCCAAGTTTTTTCTTAATAAATTAAGAAAGTATAAATAAATGAAATTTACATAAGAACGACTAAGGCTTCGACCTTCGTCTGTGGACTTGGTCGAAACCAAGTCTTTTCTTATACGTAGTATGACAATAAGGAGACTCTTACTATGCTCACAGCCGTAGAATATCTTGGAAATGTAGGAATCGGAGTAACTGCACCACATTTTTTTCGTGCGAATGATGAAAAAATTTATGTTGTTAAATTACAGAATAATAAACTAGGTCCTAAAGTCTTAGTCAATGAATTGATCGCTGCTAAAATTGGACACTGCATTGGTTTATGCTTTCCTACAAGTGACATCATCATGGTTAATGAACAATCCCTAGAAAATAGTAGGTGCCCTACAGTGCCACATATTATCTTAGGACATCAATTCGCCTCTCAATATCTAGAGCATACGGAATATATAGAAAAACATAATGTCGCAAATGTAATAAATATCACTGACATGGCTGGCGTCATACTATTTGACCATATGTTTCATAACGCAGATCGTGCCAACAATAAAAAAAACATTTTCATCCGCCAAGAAGATAATGGATGCCGAATATATGCCATTGATCATTCTCACTTATTTCGTTCTGGTCGATGGACAATTGATTCCCTTACCAATCTAATGCCACAAATAAAATCATATTGCTATTATTCATTTGGTCTGCTGCTCCGCGATTATCTATCACCAGAAGATTTTTTTCCGTATTTAGAAAAGTTGGCAGAATGCAGTAATGAGAATATGGAACAAATAGTCACAGACATCCCCAGTGAATGGTTACCAGATGACTCAGAACGTCAAGCATTATTAACATACATCAAAATGCGCTTCGCCATGGCAGAGAACATCTGGAATTTTTTATGTAACTATATCCCAAAATCCCGTGGTGGGTATCGTTATCTATACTAATATTTTAAAATGCAAAATTTCCATTTTTAAATACAGGTATTTCTTTTCCCTCTACCGTAATACCGATGATTTCAAGATCCTGCGTACCAATCATAAAGTCTACATGAGTAAGGGAGTCATTTACCTCTGCTTTTTCTAATTGCTCCTTACTCATATTTTCACCATTCTTAATACAGATCGGATATGCTTTTCCGATTGCCAAATGGCAAGATGCATTTTCATCAAAAAGAGTATTGTAGTATAGTATGTTAGCATTTGAAATAGGCGAATCATAAGGAACTAGAGCTACTTCCCCTAGATAGCAAGAGCCTTCATCTGTTTCAATCAGTTTTTTTAGAACCTCATAACCCTTCTGTGCTGTAAAATCAACAATCTTTCCCTCTTTAAAAGTTAACGAAAAGTCCTCAATCAAGTTACCATTATAATTAAGAGGCATCGAACTTACTACGGTGCCGTTCGTTCCTGTTTTTTTAGGTAACGTAAATATCTCTTCCGTTGGCATATTTGCAATAAACTCCAATCCTTCTGGAGTATATTCTGATCCACCAAGCCAAATGTGACCGCTCGGAAGTTCAATCTCTAATTTTGTACCAAGTGAATTTTGATAACGGAGAAATTTAAACTGATTGGAATTTAAAAATTCTGCATTGGCTTTCAAATTCGCTTTATGCTCATTCCAGGCGTTAACAGGGTCTTTGGTATCGACTCGAACCGTCTGAAAGATAGATTCCCAAAGTTTTTCAACAGCCTTATCACTTGCAAGCTGAGGAAATACTTTCTCCGCCCATGACTGAGTCGGTATGGAAACGACACACCAAGTATTGCGATTACTCATTAGTCGTTCTCGATATTCACGTAGTGCTATACTACTCGTCTTTTGTACCTTCGCCACTCGCTCAGGATTTACATCTTTTAATAATTCTGGGTCAGAAGCAGCAATACTGATAAAAGCTGCACCTTGCTTTACATAGGATAGATAAAATTCTTTTTGCCATTCTGGAAACTCTTCAAACACCTCTTCTGGAGCATGTAAAAATCGGATCTTAGATAACAGCTCATCTTTCCATTGAATCACTACATCTCGCGCACCTGCTTCATAAGCAATTTTAGCAATGATTCTTGCAAAAAAGGCACACTCAATCGGTGAAAAAATAACCAATGTTTGTTTTTCTTGAAGATTTACTCCTATTTTTACAATTAAATCTGCATATTTTTTGAACATGATATCATTCATCTTGTATCCCTACTGCATTTCATATCGTATATGACAGAAACCACTAGGTTCCACTCTCCTTTTATTTGTAAACTCACAAAATTACAATATAGTATATTGATAGTATATTGATAGTATATTGATAGTATCCCCATTATAGGATATTCTATTTCGCTATTATTTGTCGCGGGAAACGAATAAAAAAAGTAGTGCCATACTCACTCGTCGTATAATCAAGTTTGGCGTTATGCCTTTGCACGATGCTATAACATATGGCTAATCCTAGACCTGTCCCATTCTCTTTGGTCGTAAAGAAAGGCGTACCAATTTGACGTTGGATTTCATCAGGTATACCATGTCCTTGATCTGCTACAGACAGAACGATATCTCCCTCTTCCATAAATGTACGAATGGTAATTTGCCCATGTTTCATGGCTTGTAGTCCATTATTGACCAAATTTAGTAACACTTGCCGCATTTCCTTCCCATCGACCAATATCTCTGGCAACTCAGGAAATAAATCCATAAATACTTCATTTCCTGCAAGTAGAGCCTCTGCTTGCATGAGTGGATATATAGCCTCCACTATCTTATTTATATTTTTCCGAACTAATCTATTTCTCTTATTTTTGGCCAACGATAAAAATTCTGTAATAATAGCATTGGCTCGTTCTAGTTCATCTAACATTAATTTAAAATCTTCTATTTCTTGTAAATTAGAACTTTTCCGAAGAAATAGTTGCAAATAACCATGAACGGTTGTCATGGGATTGCGTATCTCGTGAGCAATGCCCGCTGCCATTTCTCCGATCAAATTCAAACGATCTAATCGTTGTATTTCTTGTTCCAAACGGTTTTGATTACTAATATCAATAATAGTAGTATTATAACGAATCGTCTGATGATCCAATAATAAAAACGGAACACTGATAATTTGAACACAATATGGATTGCAAGAATGAATCTTTATATCCAGTTCCGTACATACCCTAGTTTTTGCTACTTTACACCGCAGTATATGTTGAAAAAACATGGTTGTATGGTAGGGAGCAACAAACATATTAAATGGCCACCCAATCATATTTTGTTTTTCCATTTTCATCATCATAGCGGTAGTCAAATTGACATCCACAATAATTCCATTTTTATCAAGTATGATATGTCCAATTGGTGAATAATCGAAAATAGATGCATAACGTTCTCGTGACTCTTCTAGCTCACTGTTATAGTCTTGAAGCGCCTGACACTGCATCTCTAAATCTTCTATTTTGCTTACTAATTCTGTTGATTCTTCTATATCATTACTATGTTTGTGCAATCCTACCATCTGTTTCTTCATAGTACCATCCATACTCGTAGCCTACCTCCTTCCTGATGACATTTTTCTTTTTAAAATGAGGATTGATCTGTTATTGCAGCATGATTTTTATTTATTTTGATGTATTAATTTCACTAATATCAAAAAATAATACAACAATACCATCGACATAATTCTCAGCAGTTCTATATGGGCGAATCTGGAAAGAATATCGACATCCATTATGATCCATTATTTCTTTTCCAATTGCGATCTGACTGTCCATTACTTGATGCATATCTTCCTCAAAATTACCAAGATCCATTTGTGCCTTAATATCAGTGAGAGGTCTTCCAATATCCGTAGGAATTAAGCGAAATATTTTTTCTGCACCTGCATTATAACGCCGAATACAAAGTTCTTTATCCAACATAATTACCGTCATGTTAATACTATGAAATAAGTTTTGCATATCATCCGTAACTTTTGCTAATTGATCATTTCGGATTTGCAATTCTTCATTAATCGTTAATAATTCTTCATTTGTTGACTGCGCTTCTTCTTTGATGGTCTCTAATTCTTCATTCGTTGTCTGTAATTCTTCATTACTAGATTGAATGCCTTCATACGCTGTACGTAATCTGCGATTTGCGCCTTCACATTCTTCCACCATCGATCTTACATATTCCTGAGCTACAGCTAGCTCTTGTTTTTGTAATTGAACAGATTCAGGCATAAAATGTTTAACGTCTTCATTTTTATTCAAAACGGCATTTTCTGAAAAAAGTACCACGAAATACCTTTGATGGACTAACGAATCATGAATGGGAATCACATCCACATTCACTAATCGAGTTTCTTCATCATAATTGACTTGTATATTTTCTTTTTGTACTGGTATATCCATCGCTTTTGCCTGATTCATTGCTAGACTAACAGGAAAAATTAAATCTGCCCGAAGCATTTTCATCATACTCAAACTAGCTTTCCCTGGCATGTGCTCTAGATATTTTCCTGTATGTCCGCGAAATTGTAATACTTCCAGCTCATTATTGACTAATATCCCTACTGGTCCATAACGATCCAATATAGCATAATCGGCCTTATGTTCCATCTCCAAATGTTTTTTTTCTAAGTCATCTAGCAAACTAAATTCATGGATATCCGTTTCAAAATCAGTGGATTGTAAAAATGCTAAATTTAATGAAACTGCATTATCCACAGACTTTTTTGTATATATTTTAGCTTTTTTATCCACTAAAGAAAATAAATCAGATAATGCACCAATACTTTCTGATATACCGAGTGCTACGAACCCTCCTATCGATAATGCTTGATAAAATCTAGATAATGCTTTCTTTTGTGCATGAAGATCAAAATAAATAAGCACATTTCTGCATATCACTAAGTCAATCCTAGAAAAGCAAGGATCCTCCAAAATATTTTGTCTAGCAAATAGACAGTTTTCTCGAATTGATCTATTAATCTTATATCCTGCGCTTACTTTTGTAAAAAATTTGTTCAGTCGTCCTGCTGATACATCAACGCAAATATTATCAGAATATACACCGGCTCTAGCCTTTTCAATAGATGGTATACTCACATCCGTCGCAAATACTTGAATTCCTATATCCAAATATTTTTCTTCTAAATACTCCATAAAACTCATAACTACTGAATATACTTCTTCACCAGTAGAACAACCAGCAATCCAAATCCTTACTGGTTCTTTTTGAGAATGCTTAAGAACAATAGCAGGAAAAACTTTCTCTAGTAATGCATCATAAAATACTGTATCACGAAAAAATTTTGTATAACCAATCAATACGTCTCTCTGCAGTGCTTCTAATTCTTCGGGATCCTTTTCTAACAACTCTCGATAATGTAAAAGCTTCTCCATATTGTGCATTCGCATTCGCCTTAAAATGCGACGATATACTGTTGGCTCTTTATACCCTTCTAACTTCACTCCCCCATCTCTTTTTAGTATGAAATAGATTTTCGCTAATTCTTCTGGGGAACTAGAAAAAATTTTATGATTTTGAATGGCTCGTCCACTAATCAGATAGTTGTTAGAGTAGGAAGCTAACTCCTGTATCATATCAGAAACTTTCAATATATAATCAACCTCGCCTGCTGCAATGACACTACGTGGCATCGCATCATATCGAGCGGAATCAATCGACTGAACAAAAGTCACTCCTTGCGCCTCTTTAATCGCCTGTATCCCTTTCACACCATCACTGATTTTACCAGATAAGATAATCCCAATGATATTATTTTTTTGTTCATTCGCTAGAGATTGAAAGAAAATATCTACAGGAAAACGCATCGCATAAGATTGATCCAAAGGAACGGGTGTTAACATTCCATTGACTAAAGTCAATATTGTTTTAGGCGCCATGATATAGACCTGATTGGGCTGAGTTACTACTGGACTGGTAATCTCTTGCACTAACATCGTAGTCGCATTTTGCAATAATGCTAGCAAGCTAGTCTCAGAACCACTGCCCAAATTACTAATTACAACAAAAGCCATGCCTATCTCAGATGAAATATTTTCAAAGAACTCAACAAGATCATCTAAACCACCATCAGAAACTCCTATAGCGACAGTGAAATAATTCTGCACTAATGTAGTCATATGTAAAGTATTGATACCATCAGTTTCTACGCAATCTTCCTGTTCATTACTTGAGAATATTTTCACATGCGATGTACTCTCTGGTTGATTTTCTTCCACGCCTCTAACCTCCCCACTCTGATATAAAGCATTATACAAAATAACGCACGAAACAAAATAGCCTTTCATGACTTATCATCAAATCCCGAAAGGCCATTTTCTATTTAGCACATTAGGACTTCTTGAACTCTACCTATGATTCCACCGACTAAGCGAACTTTAATGCCACGATGATGAACCGCACTATTCGTAAGAATATCTTTTACTACCCCTTCCGTTAATTGACCTGTACGCTGGTGCTGTTTTTGTACTATTTTCACCTTACTGCCTACTATAATATTTTTGCGTTCTGTTCCATTCATAATACGACTCCTCACTGAATATCTTTTCCATACTTTACTCGCCACCAAGATATTGCCCTTCTCGCATCCACATCCTGCTGTACGGTATCTTCATTTGGAAGCACCGCAGCATTCGTATTAGGTATCACTTCTAATGTATGACTACCAAGTTTGCCGACGTAATCACGAGTGATCCAAAATCCATAATTAAAACCCAAACTATTCTCCCTCGTCAAACTATCCCCTAAAGAATGATAACGAAATCCTTGTGGGGCAATTAATTCCACTAACGTTGGGGTAATATTAATATGACTACCTGCCGCTTTTTCTGGCAATGTTTGTTTGGTAATATCTTGTCCATAAACAATAAACGGAATGCTATATCTTTCATATATACTCGGATTCGGATCAATATTGAGGCGATCCGCATGATCCCCGGTAATCATAAACAAACTATCAGGATATTTCTTGCGGGTATTGTTAATAAACTCACTCAATACTTTGTCAGCATACCAAAAATGCCCCAGCTTTTTTATCAGTTCTTTATCCCCTTTTAGTTTTTCAGGCAACGCATTAACGACGCTCGTCTCATCAAAACCCTCTGCCTGTAAATCTACGGTATAAGGAGAATGATTGGAGATATTTAAGATAATATTAAAGCTAGGTGGTTCTTCGGCTATACCAGTAGCAGCAGCCTGAAATAAATATTTATCATCACATCCCCAAACATTTCCTGATTGACTTTCAATATCGCCCATACCATAAAACTCATCAAATCCCTGTGCTAATGCAAAATCTTTGACTCGTTCCCAGGAGGTAGGTCCTGCATACCAAAACCGAGTCTTATAGCCTAGTGCTTTCATTTGTGGAGCAATCGCTGTAGAGTAAGGTTCTTTATATGATTCAGGTAAATACGTAAGATATAAATTTGCTTCTGCCAAACCTGTGACAATCCCCATTACACCTGAAATGGTACTCATACCATTCGGTAAAAAAGTGGATACATAAGCAGCATCCTCTTGCGCAATAATATTTTTCACACCATTGGCAATATTTAGATCCTTATATTGTGGCAACAAAGGCCAGTTGGCATAACTCTCTCCAATGATCAAGAAGACATGACGAGGCTTATGAATATTTGTTCCTTGTGCCTTTTTAGCTAAAAAATCATCTATATGATGAGATGCCACTTGCTGACCAGCTAAATAAGTACCATATTCCATCATTTGCTTAGGGTCCATATCAAGTCCTGTCGATGCCATCACGCGTTCATGTAATGTATAAGCACGATACAAAGCTTGTACGTCATCTAAAATAGCTTCGTTTAAAAATTCATCCTTCGTAACACCAGAATTTTCCCAATCAATATTATATGCATAGGTCATACTACCACCAAACCGAATAAAAATCACAACATAATAAAGAAGAATGAGCAAGGAGGTTCGAAATGCAATATTTTGATACCACTTTGAAAAATACGGTAAATGGTATGTTTTGGTACTGAGCCATGTTTTTAATAATTTAGATAATAACGTTGCAGTAACCGCAGTCATTGCGAGCCGCATAGGCAAATTATACTGTTCGACTAATGTATAAAAAATAGCCGTTACATCATCATTAAAAGTATTAAATAAGAGCTGATTAAACCCTGCATGAAATTGTTCGTAATAAGGAATTCTAGCATAAAATAACAAGCTAAGAATACTAATATAGAAACATCCAGCTACATAACGAATACTTCGTATTTTTTCATGTTTAATAAAAAATCCTAAACCTGTACAAAAAATTAATGATACCAGAGCCACAATTCCTGTACTTTTTAAACTAATTCGTATACCATAATATAATGCCATAAAAATGTCTTGCAGAGCAGTGGCTTCACTGATATATGATTGTAAGACCAGAATAAATCCAATACGAAATAAACAAAATACCGCTAATACAAATACATATAATTTAAAATCCTGCTGAATATTTTTAAACAGTTCTTCCCACTTTAACACGTAAAAAAAACATCCTTCCCATGATCGCCTTTTATGCTCTCTAATCCCTTTATGTTCTACATTCTTTTACATTTCCCTGCCTTACGCTTTCGCGATTCATATTGATTTAATAAGTAAATATGTAAAAACTAGTTGATTTTGTAAAAAATAATTCTTTTTTTATATCTTTATCTCGCAAAATATTCTTTTTTATTGTATGATTTGATATGTGATGCAAATTAAATTTTTAACTCAGTAATAGTAATAACTTAAAAATAGACTTTGCTGATTCTTTTGTACTAGGAGGATATACAATGATTAAAGTCAAAGTAGATAAATTAAAGTCGGGCGATGTAATTGCCGAAAATATTATAAATTCTGAAAGGCAAGTTCTGCTCGCTGCAGGTACAGCTCTTTCACATAAAACAATTACATTATTAAAATTATGGGATATAAAAGAAATACGATTGCGTGAAGAACAAGATAGTGACGAAACAATACATTTATCATTACAATTTGATGATATAGTACAAAAAAATAGCCATTTATTTGAGACAATAAAAAAATCAGAAGAAGAAGTCGTTGAAGTGCCAAAATCGCCCATCGTACTTTCATCTGTTATTAACGATAAAGCATTACAACAATATGATGATATTACCCATACCATCTCACAAATTTTCTTCGATATACAAAATTTCAAAAATACAGATACGCTACTAAAAATGTCTAATATTATTTTTAATTACGTTACCAATACACCATGCGTCATGGGCTATACATTAGAGCGAACCGTTAAAAATGTACGTTATGAAAATTTAATCAATCATAGTTTTTCGGTTGCTATTATCGCGGGAAAAATTGCTAAATTATTAGCTTATCCAGCACCTATCGTACAAACGATCATATTGGGCGCATTAGTTCACGATATTGGTAAAACCCAATTACCCGATAAACTCTCCAATCGATCTGGTTATGTGAATCCAGAAGACCAAGCTCTCTACCAAAGTCATGTACAACTCGGCTATGACTTAATTAAAAGCCTTGTCGGTCTTCCGCGCGAAGTCACTTTGATCTTAGTACAGCACCACGAATATAACGATGGTAGTGGTTTTCCATTACATTTAAATGAAAGTAAAATTACTAATTATGCACAGATTGTTGCATTTGCTGATATGTTTGATACATTGGCACACGAAAATGATGAAATTCCTAATTTTTTTGATATCCGTAGCAAATTGATGTATAACGGAGCTAACAAAATTGATACAGAAATTATTGATATATTCGATCGTTATTTAAATGATTTCATTTTTAATGTGAATGTAGAACTCAGTGATGGTCGGACAGCAGAAGTGATTTATACACACCCTTCTTATATGTCTCTTGTCGTACGAACAACTGACGGCGACTTTATCGATCTAAGTAAAAACAAAGAAATTTTTATAAAAAAATCGTTTTTATAAAAATTCACAAAAAAGCTCATGCAAAAAAAATGCATGAGCTTTTTTACTATATATGCTTACCTATTTGCGAGAAGTAGGTTTTCGTTTTTTACCAAATTTACGTTTAGGTAATTCTTTTTCCGTATTCTGATTTTCATTGTCAGCTTTCGGTTTGTGATAGCTTCGTTGATTCGTACCCCCATGACGATTGACCTTTTTTTTCACTGGTTTTGTAAAAATAGAATCCCCCTCTGCTCCTTGTTGGGAGGGTGGTCTGCCCTCTACTTGAAAAGGTTTTCTTTTCTCTTTTGTACTAGCAGCGGGATCATGGGTTTTATACCGTTCAATCTTTGTGCTGATGCCTTGTTCAATCATCCGCACATAGGGTTGCTCATGAGGATCAATGAGCGTAATTGCCATGCCTTTTTCTCCAGCACGTCCTGTACGTCCAATTCTGTGAATATAGCTATCTACATCGCGAGGAATATCATAATTAAAAACATGAGTAACGCCTTCTACATCGAGGCCCCGCGCTGCAATATCGGTAGCTACTAAGATTTGAATTTTAGCATCACGAAAACGTTTCAAGACTTGTTCGCGTTTAGGTTGTGATAAATCACCATGAAGTTCATCTGCATCATAACCACGCTGAACCAGCTTCATCGTCACTTCAGTCGCTCTTTTTTTGGTATGACAAAATATAATTGCTAAATAAGGACGATATTCATCAATCAAACTACATAATCGATCAAGCTTCTCCGGCTCAGGAATCGACACCATAACCTGCTTAATTTCATCTAACGTTATATTCTGTGACTGCACACGAATATCAGCAGGCTTACGCATATAACGTGCAGCTAACCCACGAATCTTCGATGGCATCGTCGCAGAAAATAACATGGTTTGACGCTTCGATGAGGTTTGGCGAACTAATTCTTCCACATCATCCAAAAATCCCATATGTAACATTTGATCGGCTTCATCTAATACTAAAGACGATACTGCTGACAGATAAATTGTTTTACGCCGCAAATGATCCATTAAGCGTCCAGGCGTACCAATAACAATTTGTGTACCACCCTTTAACTTTTTGATCTGCCTCTCCACATCCTGTCCACCATATACGGATAAAACATTAATACCCAGCTTACTCGTCAGCTTTGTGACTTCATTGGTAATCTGTAATGCAAGTTCTCGCGTTGGCGTAATAATCAATGCCTGTATGGTAGGTTTTGCTTTATCAATTTTCTCTAAAATAGGAAGTACAAATGCTAATGTTTTCCCTGTACCAGTTTGCGCCTGACCAATTACATCCTTACCCGCCAAGATCACTGGTATCGCTTGTATCTGTATCGCAGTTGGTTCTACAATCCCACTTTCCCGCAAAATATCATTTATTTCACGCCTAATTCCTAGCGTTATAAAATTTGTAGCCATTATAAACACCTCTTTCATTCTTATCAACCATGCGTCATTATATCAGTTTGTGCATATAATTGATAGTCTATGCTGTTTCAATATTATGTTTTAATGGTAGAAAGATTCGGAAAGTAGTACCATGCCCAAGTACACTCTCGCATATAATTTCGCCCTTGAGTTTCTGAGTAATAATATTATATACAATATGTAACCCTAGACCAGTGCCACCCATTCCACGTTTGGTCGTAAAAAAAGGATCAAATATTCGAGCTACGACTTTAGGTCCCATTCCCTTGCCATCATCTGAGTAAATGATCGCGACTTTCTGGTCATCTTTATGAACTGCAATATTTATATTTCCTTGATCGTCAGGACCATAGCCATGAATCAATGAATTCATCACTAAATTCGTAATTACCTGCGCAAAAGCTCCTGGGAATCCATTGATAGTCAGTTTTTCATCACATTCTATGGTAATCGAGTGCTTGGTTTTTCTTAATTTTGGATTCATACTCAGCAGAATTTCTTCTAGATATTTTTTAATATTAAAAACTCGCTGCACTTCATTGGACTGATCTACCGATACTTGCTTAAAACTCTGAACCATCTTACCTGCCCGCTCTAAATTCTTCGTAATAACAGCAGACGATTCTTGGATGATCTCAAGATAATCAATTAAATCTTGGCGAAGAGGCGCACCATGTTTACATAAATCTAAAAATTCTCTTGTAACTTGTTCCAAATGAGAAGACGCCGTTATACTCACACCTACCGGTGTATTAATTTCATGAGCTACACCGGCAACAAGATTACCAAGAGCTGCCATTTTTTCCGATTGGATCAGATGGGCCTGAATCAATTTTAGATGTTCAATTGCCTGAGTCAATTCCCCTTCCATTCGCTGGCGTTCCGTAATTTCCATTTGCATTTCCTCATTCATAGCAATCAGTTCTTGATTCATAGAAGAAAGCTCTCGCGTCCGTTCCTCTACATTAAACTCTAAACTTTCATTTGCTTGTTGCAATTTTTCTTCTGCTATTTTACGGTCTGTTATATCGAGGTAACTCCCTCTTAGTCCATAGAATTCATTATTTTCTTTAAACATCAGCCGTGAAATACAAATAATCCAACAAACATTACCTGCATGAGTAATAATTCGAAATTCTAATGTTTCTACGTCTAGCCTTTCAGTCCTCCTAATATACGCTAACCATTTTAATCGATCTTCCTCATATACAATGTCCTCGATCAACTGAGGTTGCCTATAGAATTCTCTATCACAAAATCCTGTAATTCGCTCGCAATTCGGGGAAATATATAAAACAGTATTCTCAGGACTGAGCCAAAAAACCATATCAGAGCCAAATTCCGTCATCGTTCGGTAAAGTTCTTCACTTTTTTCTACTGATTCGGTCTTCGTATCTATTTCACATAACATTTTGTTAAAAGCCCTTGATAAAGCACCAATCTCATCATTAGGAAAAATTGTACTAAACCGTTCTTGCCCGCGCTTCAATGAGCTCTCTTCCATATGCTTAGTTAGAAGCACTAAAGGCATTGTCATTTTTCTAACTAGAGACCAAACAATAAAAATCAGTAGTATGATCCATAATGGAATGCTAAACATCGCAAATCTTTCTGCATGTCTAAAAGGAGCATATATTTCTTCAAGAGGATGGTTCGCTGCCAATATCCAATCGGAATTTTTTAAATGTTTAAAAGTAGACATAATACGGATTCCTACAGAATTCACATTCTCCCCCGCAACATCATACCCAGCTATTGACTGGTCATAAAGTTCATTAGCTCCGAGTGGAATATCCTGCTTTAATATACGGCTAGACTCTGGATGAATAATCATCACTCGATCGCTATTAAACATATAAAAATATCCCGCATTACCGATCTTGACATAAGGTAGTCCACCTAGAAAATTATCTTTCATCAAATCCAATCCACCAGCCATAATGGCAATCATTTCACCGTTTCCATTATAAATCGGGACAGTTAACATAACGGCTGGATGACTGTGAATCTGAGATGAAATATAAGGGGTGCCAACCACTGGTGCTCTCGTTTGTATTGTTCTTTGGATATACTCTCGATGAGAAAAATTCATACCACGGCGTCCTGGCTGATACGGAGCCTCGGCAATAATTTCCCCTGACACAGCAAAGAGAAAAATATGATTATCAAACATGGTCATGAGTCCAGTTTTTGAATCTAGAAAAATTTGGGCTTTTTCAGGATCACTTATTATTTCAGATGTTACGCCATTGCTAGATGCCATCAAAGCACTTTGCACACTATCTAGCTTGTCCTCAATTTGCCTTGCCATACTATCTACAAGTAGGACTTCTTGTTGGATCATAGCCTCTCGATAAACGGTTCTAAAATAAAATAATGCATATAAAGCCATTAATACAATTAAGACGGTTATCAGTCCTGATACTGCGAGTCCTATTTTAGTTTTCAAGCTAAATAACTTCATTTGTAAACCTTTCGTGGGCGAATGTGCCACACCAATAAAATAAATATCAATCATCCCTGATAGTTACCAGAAAACGGCATAGTGTGTTATATATTGAATTCTATATACTACTTTTTCAACAAAATTCCTGCTACAATAGTAAAATTCGCCAATAAAACTATTTTTTTCTACATATTTATTGTACTTTTATAAAGAAAACTTGACTTCGGTCAAGCCTCAGCGCAAACCAAAGTCTTAGTTACCCTTACTTGGAATCAAGAAAGTGATCTACTTTTTGATTCCGTAAAAATAAGAGGACCGAGATATCTATTTCTAAGAAAAAAATACCTCAATCCTCTTATATTGGTCGTTTATTCTATCATACATTATGTTTTAGGGACAAATAACCAACCCGCTAATAACGCAGTAAAAGGAGCCACAAGCACTACACCAAAACTACCAACAATCGTATGTAGTATTTCTGCTGCAATGTAAGTAAGATTTAAAATATTAATAACGGATGTACCTTGTGCAATAAAAACCATCATCAAAGCAGTAAAAGAACCTGAATAAGCAAGCAGTAAGGTCGTTGTCATCGTGCCTACAACGGCTCTACCAACATTCATACCTGATGTGATTGCTTCCCTCCGACTGATACTTGGTTTTTTCTCAACAATTTCTGCCACGGATACCGAAATATCCATAGCTACATCCATCATAGCTCCTGAAGAAGCCAGAAATATACCTGCTAAAAATACTTTTGTTAAATCAAGATTGCTAAACCCTACGTGTAGTAAGGTTTCCGAAAAAGGTACTACCGCACCGTGAACTTTAAATAAACTACCAAAAATAATTCCGAGTAGGCACGCTGCCAGCATACCACTAATTGTTCCTAAAAAAGCCACTACTCCTTTGCGATTACACCCAGCAATCAGAAACGTTACACAACCAACAATCGCGCATACTATTAACTGGGAAATAATAATCGGATCCCATCCTTTTAGCAGTAACGGCCATAATACTTTCCAAAGAACCAGAATCGTAAACACAAACGATAACAAAGCCTTAACTCCTGTCCACCTAGCATACCAAAATAAAACGATTGCAAATAAAACAAATAGCCATCCTTCTATATCGAGTCGATAATGATCAATAATGCTTGCTTCTTGAATGCTCTTTTGATCCCCTTTTAAGACGATCAAGGCGACATCTCCCTGTTGAAACATCTTATCCATCTCTAACTTTCCCAGCAACGTATTAGAAGTTTCTACCTTTTGCCCTTTATATATGCCATCCATTATTTCTACCGATACGCCCTGTATACCCGTTTTCACTACACCCCGTTGGTGAACATTTTGGTTATCTACAGCCAGTACCTTCCCTTTGCTACGCTCATGGTCATCTCCTTGAATCGGAAACCCTGTAGGAATAAAATATAAGATGACACACAAAAACGCTATCACTACGACAAAAATTTTATCCGCTTTCAGGCGATACAACATATTATGAATTCCTTTCTAAAAACTTTCCTATATATAGCTAGAAGAATAGAAGGAAAGCACGCTCCCCCCCTATCCTACCACTTAAATTATCTTTATGGCAATCGCCGTAGCTGGGCTATAGGACCCAGTGGCTTTACGAATGACGCAAGCGAAACCCTATAACCCAGCCACGATAAACTACCAATATAACTGTCACTTCTTATAGGCAATCGCCGTTGCCGAGGTATTTGGGTGCGGTGGCTTTCGTAAGGACGAATCAGAACCCCAATGCCCTTGCACGGCAGCCTATCGAGTCATCAAACCAGCTGTTACCTCGATCGTCGACTTTTGC